>FWWM01003648.1_pt1 | contig 24374 bp, 21 predicted proteins | sample 2228351 | NCBI WGS metagenome assembly FWWM01 (sample SAMEA103939774, study PRJEB20133) | metagenome
ACGTCTCGGCGAATCGCTGGGTGAGGTTTAGCATCGTGTCTGAACCTTTGACAATGACCTCCTCGCCGAGCAGGCTGCTGCCCAGCACCAGGGCGGTCACGATGGTTAAGATTTTTTTCATTTTTACTCCTTTTTTGTTTTAAATTTGTGGTTTAACTAAAATTGCACTCCATTCAAAACGGACCTGGGCAAGGAAGACGTCGGTTGGTTTTAGTTCGGTATTTTTCGGCTGGGTGCGGGTCCAGGCGAACTGCCATACCAGACCGGGTTTGCCCTTTTCCCGACGGAACAGGTGGTAGTTAAATCCGGCGCCGTAGCGGATGAAACTTTTGTCCCGGTTGAGTTCCATGGCATTGTCCTTTTCCTCAGAGCGATTCCACATTGAGAAACGGCCAAACACCTCGAGCTGGCGCTTGGCAAGGGAGATAACCGGAACCAGGTCAAAACCAGCAAAGCTGTACTTTTTGGTTTTTTCTACCAGCGTGGAGTCAATGATATTACCAGCCGAGTCGCGGTTGATTTTGTAATAACTGAACCATCGGGTGTAGCTGTAGCCGATGTATTCACCGGTGAGGGAGAAGGGACCGAAGGCGATTCGCAGCGTTGGTGCCAGCGCGAAGCGATTCTTGTTGGTGGTGTCGGCGTTCATAAAGAAGATGTCACTGCCCGAGGTCATCCTTCCTTTCTTGTCGTTTTTATAGTGGCTGGCATCCTGGGCGTTGGTAAAGATTGATGCACCTACGACGATGCCGGTGAACGGGGTGAGTCTTAAGTTTGCCAGCAATTCCGGAGAAAGGTTAACATATTTGCCGGCGTATTTGTATCCCTCGCCGTTGTAGATACCGAGCTGGAGTTCTCCAAGTCCCTGAGGGAGAAAGCCATTGACAGTGAGACCGTAGTCAGCCGAGGCGCAGACACCCTGGTCATCAGCGAGCGCCTTTTCCGGATGGGTGTAGTCCCAGGAGTAGACAAGCCCGAAGTAGTGTTTCTGCAGTCCAGCGGTAAATTTGAAGTCACGCAGGGGCAGGCCGATGTCCGCGTACGCCTCTTTGAGCCGGACGGTGGCGCCTTCCGGATATTTGTCCGAGGAAAAGATATCCACGGTCATCTTGGTAAATAGTTTCGGGGCCCACTGGTGCGATAGACGGATGTAGCCTCGCTCCAGGGTAAACCGACTTACCGCGGGCGCGGTAATTTTGAATGCGGTTGACTGGTTGGTGTAGCGGAACCAGCCGTTGTGCTCGAACTCGGTTTCGCCCGGTTCCAGGGCGAAGAGAAGGCTGGCGATTAACGCCATAGCGGTCAGGATGATGCTTTTTTGCATAGGACTCCTTTTTTGGGTTTTGTTGCATCGGTTAAATTATGGTACCCCGTGGTTAAGTTAAAATAATTTTTATGTTAATTTTTTGTTAAGAGATAATACTGGCAGATTTTGGAAAGATTTTGTGGTTTAACTTGTTAACTTATAATGGATTAGCCGAATTTACCCGAAATGTAGTTCTCGGTGTCGGATTTCCGGGGTCGAGTGAATATCTGACTGGTGGTGCCGAATTCTATCAGTTTGCCGAGGAGCATAAAGCCGGTGAAGTCAGATACCCGGGCTGCCTGCTGCATATTGTGGGTAACGATAACGATGGTGTATTTTTCTTTTAACTGGCGCAGGAGGTCCTCAATGTGCAGGGTTGCGATCGGGTCAAGGGCTGAGCAGGGTTCATCGAGGAGGAGCACCTCGGGTTCAACCGCGAGAAGCCGGGCGATGCAGAGGCGCTGGCGCTGTTCGTCGGTTAAGGTGAGGGCGTTGCGGTTTAGCTGGTCTTTGAGGTCGTCCCACATCCCGACCGCCCGCAGGGTGCGTTCCACGATTTCTTCCAGGATGGTGCGGCTGTTGATGCCGTGGATGCGGGGACCGTAGGCGATGTTGTCAAAGATGGAGAGCGGGAAGGCGTTAGGTCGCTGGAACACCATTCCCACCCGTTTGCGCAGGGCGAGAACATTGAGCCGGTAGATGTTAACGCCATCAAGGAGAATCTCGCCCTGGATGCGGGCGCCTTCAATCAGTTCATTCATCCGGTTGAGACTGCGCAGGAGGGTGGACTTGCCGCAGCCTGAGGGGCCGATGATGGCGGTGATGGCGCAGGGGGGAAAGCTAATCGTGACATCTTCAACCGCACAGAAGTTGCCGTAGAACACATTGAGGTTGCGGGTCTGGAGTTTTGGCGGAGCGGTGGGGTTCATAGTCTTTCCTATCCGATTCTGCCCGAGATATAGTCATCGGTGCGCGGGTCGCGGGGAGCGGTGAAAATCTGCTCGGCGGTGCCGAGTTCGATCAGTTCCCCGGCAAGGAAGAAGGCAACCCGGTCCGAGACCCGCGCTGCCTGTTTGACATTGTTGGTTACCAGGATAAAGGTGTAGTGGGTCTTTAACTGGCGCATCGCATCTTCAATCTGGGCGGTGGAGATCGGGTCCAGTCCGGAGCAGGGCTCGTCCATCATTACCACCTGGGGGTCAACCGCCAGGGTGCGGGCGATGCAGAGCCGCTGCTGCTGACCGCCGGAGAGCCGGAGCGCCGAGGTGAAGAGCCGGTCTTTGACTTCATCCCAGAGAAAGGCAGCACGCAGGCTCTTTTCCACAATTTCGGCAAGTGTACGGTGATTGCGGATGCCCTTCAGTCTCGGTCCGTAGGCGATGTTGTCAAAGATGGTGCCGGGCAGAGGAACCGGTGTGGCAAAGATGAGGCCAACATAACGGCGCAGGGTGTTAATCTCCCATTGCCACACATCTTTTCCTTCCAGTAAGAGGGAGCCGGTGCGGACAAATCCCGGCTGGTTTTCAATCAGGCGGTTGATGGTGCGCAGCAGAGTGGTTTTGCCCGAGTGTGCCGGACCGATGATGGAGATGATTTCGTTTTCCTGAATGGAGAGGTTGACACCTTTAAGGATAGGTTTGTTTTCAAAGCTCACATTCAGGTTCTGGAGGACGATTTTCTCTTTCATGAGCGCAGGCGCCGGGTTAGCCGGAATAACAGGAGATAGGCGATGGCATTAATAATAAGAATGGAGATGACCAGGATAAAGGCGGTGCCGTAGGCGCGTTCCATTGACAGACCCTCCCGGGCGAGGATGTAGAAGTGCACCGCCATTGTTCGCGCCGGGTCAAATAACGAACGGGGGATGCGCAGCGAGGAACCGGCGGTGAAGATGACCGCCGCGGTTTCGGCAACACTTCTGCCCAGTGCCAGGATGACACCGGTGAGGATGCCGGGCAGGGCATTGGGCAGGACAACATTGAGGATGGTCTGGGATTTGCTTCCGCCCAGGGAGTAACTGACCTCGCGCAGGGTGTCGGGCACAGCGCGAATCGCCTCTTCGCTGGTGCGGATGATGGTTGGCAGGACCATTACCGCCAGGGTGAGACCACCGGCAAGGATCGACCAGCCCATCTTGAGCCGGATGACAAAGAGGATGAAGCCGAATAGCCCGAAGATGATGGAGGGGATGCCGGCAAGGGCATCAGCACCAAAGCGGATGATGCGGGTGATGGTGCCTTCCCGGGTGTATTCGGTGAGGTAGACCGCGGTGCCGACACCCAGCGGGGTGGCAATAATAATTGCCAGGAAGGCAAGATAGATGGTGGTGATAATCGTCGGCAGGATGCCGCCCTCCTTGCCCATCCGTTCAGGCAAGGAGAAGAGGAACTGCCAGGTGATGACCGGCGCCCCGCGGGCGGTGATGTAGCCGATGATGAAAAAAAGGATTGATAGTGTGAAAAGTGTCAAGAGAGCAAGGACTATCCAGACGAAACGCTGGGTGAGGAGGGCGCGGTTCATCTTTTGCTCCGCATGGTGAGGAGGGCAATGGTGTTGAGGATGGCGATGATGACGAAAAGGACCACGCCGGTGGCGAACAGCGCCCGCTGGTGGTCACCGCTGGCATAGCCCATCTCCAGGGCGATGTTGGATGTGAGGGTGCGCACCGGTGCCAGGGGTGAGACAGAGATGACCAGGGCATTGCCCGCGACCATAATTACCGCCATCGTCTCACCAACCGCCCGCCCCATCGCAAGGATGAGGCTGGCGATGATGCCGCTGCGGGCAGCCGGGACAAGGAGCCGGTAAAGGGTTTGCCAGCGGGTGGCACCCAGCGCCAGTGAGCCTTCTTTGTAACTGAGCGGCACGGCATTGAGGGCATCCAGGGAGATGGCGATAATGGTGGGCAGGATCATTATGCCCAGGATGAGGCTGGCGGTGAGGATGGAGAAGCCCGGACCGCCGAAGGTGTTTCTCACCCAGGGCACAACCACGACCACACCGATGAAGCCATAGACAACCGAGGGGATGCCGGCGAGGAGTTCAATCAGCGGTTTGAGGATGCGCACGCTCCAGCGCGGGGCAAATTCGGCAAGAAACAGGGTGCAGGCTAAACCGAGCGTCCCGCCGAAGAGAAGCGACAGGATGGTAACCTGAATTGAGCCGACCACCATCGGCAGGATGCCGAATTTGCCTTTCGTCGGCGCCCAGGTGGCAGAGGCGAGGAACTCCTTCCAGCCCACCCGGACAATCAGCGGCACGCCTTCGTAAAAGATGAAGATGGCGATGAGTAATAGCGATAACAGGGCGGAAAGGGCGAGGAAGAAGAGCGCCTGCTGGATGAGTTTTTCCTTCATTTTTCTTCCACCACCTTGATCAAGCCCTCCTCGGCAAGCGCCGCCTGTCCGACCGGGCTGAGGACAAACTGAATAAATTTCCGGGCAAGTTCGCCAGGTTCACCACAGGTGAGAAACAAAAATTCCCGCACCAGGGGATAGGTGCCGTTTCTGATTGCGCTCTCGGTTGGTGCGATGCCATCGATTGCCAGCGGTTTCACCCGTTCGTCAATCAATCCATAGGAGATGTAACCGATTGCCGCCGGGTCACCGGCAACAATCTCCCGCACCGCACCGTTGGAGTCCTGGACGAGCGCATCCGGTGCAAAGTGCTCATCTACCATTACCTTTTCTTCAAAACTGGCACGGGTGCCCGAGCCTTCTTCCCGGGTGATAACCGTAATCCGGCGGTTTTCTCCGCCCACTTGCTGCCAGTTGCGAATCCTGCCGGTAAATATGTCCCGCACCTGGTCCCGGGTAAGACCGGTGACCGGGTTGTCCTTATGGACAATCAGGACGATGCCATCCAGGGCGATGCGGTAAGATTGAATCTGTTCCGCCTCTTCGGGCGTGAGGTGCCGGGAGGACATACCGATGTGGCAGATGTGATTCTGGACCGCGCGAATTCCGGCGCTGGAGCCACCACCTGGACATTGATTTCTATTCCCGGGTGCTGATGCATATAGAGTTCGGCAAGGAGTTCGGCGAACGGCTGGACCGAGGTTGAACCGGCAAGGGTAAGTGAGGTTTCCGGTTTCCGGCAGGAGATAATAAAGGTGGCAAGGATAACGGTAAGAAAGGTGGCTATCCGTTTAATTGGCGTGAGCACAGGGTAGTAAAAGATAACGATTATCAACTTCTGGTCAAGTTTTGAGCAAGTAAGAATAAAGAAGGTAAGGAAAATAAAAGAGTCGAGAGTGGCGCGGGTTTTCAGGGCAGACCCGGTAATTACTCCGGGGGTAGGGTGGGGTATACCCCGGATATTAGTTTTAATTACCAGTTTGTTTGCTATCTCTATGTAATTATGTCACTTATAAATATGATTTTAAATTTAATGTTGTTTGCGAGCGTTAATTTTCTGTTTTATTCGGGTCTAACTGAATGGCGGGGTTGCGGGGGATTATTTGACCGGGGTGGTTTATTTTTTATAATTTTGCCTAAATGGGGGCGATGATGAAAAAACTGTTTTTGCTGGTGATGGTAGTGCCGGCGCTGGTAACGCTTTTGAGCGCCCAGGAGCTGGAAAAGGTCATCTATCTACCGGATTCGCTTGCCGGTTTGGTCAGTGCGGACCGGCTGGTGGTCGCGCCGGGAACCGGTGAGGTTTATGCGGGCGGTGGTGATGGCAACTGTGTTGTGGTGTTTGACGGATTGACCGGTGAGAAGCGGGCACGGATACCGCTTCCCGGTGGCGTGGCACGGATGTACTATGTGCCGGTAGAGACCACGGTTTTCTGTCTGAGCAGTTTGCAGGATACGGTATATGTGATTGATGCCCGGCGCCGGGAGGTTGTGCACCGGATCGGGCTGGGTGCGCGGCTGAGTTATTTAGTATATGCGGGTATTCCTAATAAGATTTATCTCTCCGGTCCGGGCAGTAACCGGGTGGTGGTGATTGACTGTCATGAGAACCGGGTTAGCGGAGAGGTGTTGTTGCCGGGGGCTGGTGGGGCAGCGGTGTTTAGCCGTTGCTTTGAACGGGTTTATTGCTTTGTGTCCCGTGCGGGTGGTAATCTGATAGCGGTGATTGACGGCAACAGCGAGCAGATTATTGATTCTATTCTCCTGGGTGAGATTGGCGTTGAACAGATGATTTACAATCCGGTGGTGAAAAAGATTTACACGATTGATGGTCGGAGCGGTGATGTTGCGATTGTTGACTGCTGGACCAATAGTGTGTTGCGGCACTGGGTGAGTGAGGATGTTCCGGTTGCCCTTTGTTTGAATCCGGACCGGAACAAGGTGTATCTGGGTGAGTCGGGCGGTGATGTGCTGGTGAAGGTGATTTCCGGTGAGGACGATTCAATCGTCGGGGTGGTTGAGGGTGATAACCGGGGTGCGCGTTCACTGGTGTTTGACCCGAACCGGGATCGGGTTTATGCACTTGATTTCCTGACGCCGCTGTGGGCGATTGACTGCGCCCGTGACAGCGTGGTGGGGGTGTTGCGCTATGAGTCGGGCGAGTCGCTCTATTTCAGCCCGGAGTTGAATCGGATTTACACCACCCAGACGCAGGAGATTGACGGTCATAATGATGTGGCGATAATCGAGCCGGAAAGTTTGACCATCAGCGCCCGGGTGCCGCTGTATTTTTATCCGGTGGATGCGCAGTACGCCAGGAGGGAAGATAAACTGTATTGCAGTGGTTATGTTGCCGGTTCGGGTGCGAGCCGGTTAGTTGTGATTGATGGCGCGGGCAACAGGATTGTTGCGGAGGTGGAGTTGCCGGAGCGCGGTGCTGGACCGATTTGTTATTCGCGAGTTGGCGGTAAGGTTTTTGTCAATGGTGAGACGCTGATGGCGGTGGTGAATTGCACCAGCGACAGTCTGGAGAGGACAATTTCCCTGCCGGGTGTGCCCGGTGGCGGTTTTGCGGTGTTCTATCAGCCGGTGGTGAATAAAATCTACCGGGTGGGTTATGCGGTGAATAACCTCCTGGTGTTTGGCTGTGCTCAGGAGTCGGTGGTTGCTATGATTCCCTGGAACGGGGGGGCGGTGCGGGGGTTTGGTTTTAACCCCGGACGGAGCCGGACCTATATCACCGCGGCGGATGGTGTGTGGCTGATTGACAGCGAGGCGGATACGGTGGTAAAGACCATTGAGGGTGATTTTGGCGGTGACTGGTGCTATGTGCCGGCACGGGACTGGGTGGTGGGCGCTGCGGACTGGAGTTTGTGGGCGATTGGCGGGACAGGCGATACCGTGGACACAGTGGTGAACTTGAACCATACGGTGGATGCGATGGCGTATGACCCGGCTAGAGATAAACTCTACATCGCCTCAACGCCGGGCGGAATGGTTTATATCTATCAGGGCAGGAGTTTACGCCGGCTGGGCTTTTTGCCGGTGCCGGCAAGGCCGATTGGCTTAAAGGTGGACACCAGCGCCGGACTGGTGTTCTGTCAGCACCCTGATTTGTTGACCGTAATTGACGGAAAAAGTGACAGTATTGTTGCCACAGTTCCCCATCGGGCAAGGGAATGGGCGCCGGTTGTTAACCCGAACTTTCCCCGTTTCTATGTGTTAGATACGACCACCGCGGGGATTGCGGTGTGGCGGCGGCAGGTGATCGGAATGGAGGAGGTGGAACCGCGATGCCAGGGTGCGGAGCGGGCAATCCCAACGGTGGTGCGTGCTTTTCTGATTTTACCGGAAAAAGAGGGCGGGGTGGAAGCAGGATTTGCCCTGTTTGACATCAGTGGCAGGCGGGTGCTGGAACTCAAGCCCGGGGTGAACGATGTCCGGCGGTTGCCAGCCGGGTTGTACTTTATCTGTGAAAAGACGCCGGATGCGGAGCGCTGGACCCGGGCGCGGGTGATAATACAACACTGAGCGGTGGGGGATTTTGTTGACCAGAGGTGAAGGGTGAATATGCTATCAAATGAGAGAAATAGGACTTATAAGACTTATATGACCTATATGACTCCTGGTAACAGGTTTTGTCGCCGGTGCCTGTTTGGGTTGCTGGTGTTTTTTGTTTTTGTCGCTCTTGCCGGGGAGCGGTGGGCAGAGTTGCGGCAGCGCTATCTCGGACTGAAAACGCTTGCCGGCAGTTTTACTCAGACGGTGGTGTCGGATATGAGCGATGAGCCGATGGTGTTCAAGGGCAGGTTTTATTTTGCCCTGCCGGACCGGTTTCGGCTGGAAGTGAAGGAACCGGTGGAACAGGTGATTGTTGGCTCGGATTCAATGGTTATTTTCTATCTGCCTGCGGAGAAGCGGGTGGTTTTCCAGCGCCGGAGTCAGCCCGCACCGGTGCTGGCGTTTATCCAGCCGCTTTTGGACACGACGAGCATCGTTACCGAACAGGAGGGGGATAGTGGTATTGACCTTTGTTAGCGGTGCGGGGGCGCTGTTTGAGGATATGAAAATAGAACTGGACCGCAGCGGCACCAGGGTGGCGGCGGTTTCTTTTGTTGACGACTGGGGCAACCGGTGCCGTTTTGTGCTGAGTGAGCAGCGCTGGAATGTGGCGCTGCCGGCAAAGTTATTTAAATTTGTCCCGCCTGCCGGGACAACGGTGGAGTATCAGTAATGCCACGCCTGGAGGATCGGGACACCTGCTTTGCCTGCGGCCGGGACAACCCGGACGGTTTGCAACTACCAATCGTCGCCGATGAGCAGGGTGCGCGGTTTACCTGGGTGGTCCCCGAGAAGTATCAGGGCTGGGTCGGGATTGTCCACGGCGGGATTGTTGCCACGATGCTGGATGAGTTGATGGCATGGGCGGTAAAACCCAGAGGTTATTCCACCGTGACCGCGGAGATGAGCGTTCGCTTTCGCAAGCCGGTGCCGGTGGGTGCGGAGATATCCGGGACCGGCTGGATAACCGGTGAGGAGGGCAGGCTCGTCTATACCCGGAGCCGGCTGATAGACAAAAACGGTGTTGTCCTGGCTGAGGCGACCGGAAAACTCTGGAAGGTGTAAATCTTGCCGCACCTGAGGCGGAGTGGTGTCGCCAGACACCGCAAACGGGCAGCGGTCATCGCCCTGGGCTGTCCCAAGAACCGGGTTGATTCAGAATACCTGCTCGGTGCGTTAGCCCGCGCCGGTTATGAGTTAACCTCTCGGTTCGATGTCGGTAACCGAAATAGCCCGGACCTGATTATTCTAACCACCTGCGCCTTTCTCAAAAGTGCGGTGGCGGAGTCCGAGCGGGTCCTCCGGAAACTGATTCTTTTCAAAAAGCGTCATCCCGGGACCGAACTGATTGTTGCCGGCTGTCTGGTGCAGCGTTATGGCGATAAACTCAGAGACCGGTTTAGGGAGGTGGACCGGTGGCTCGGGCTGAATGAGATGAATGCGATTGATCGGTTGCTGGTGGGTGCCGGTGCCGCATCGGGCGCGGCTGCCCGGATGCTATCAACACCAGGACATTATGCCTATTTGAAGATTGCTGATGGCTGTGACAACCGTTGCAGTTATTGTTTGATTCCGGATATCAGGGGTGGTTTTCGTTCCCGTCCAATGGAGGAGATAGTTGCCGAGGCAGAGGCGCTGGTGCATCTCGGGGTGAAGGAGTTGATTCTTATTGCGCAGGACACCACCCTTTATGGTAGGGATATCTATCAGCGCCCGATGCTGGGCCGGTTGATTGAGGTGCTGAGCGCGATAAAGGGGGTCAGGTGGTTACGGTTGATGTATGCCCATCCCGCGCATCTGACCGAAGATGTTATTGAGCAGTTTGGTGCGAATCCGAGGTTGTGCCGTTATATTGACCTGCCGATTCAGCACATTGCGGACCGGGTCCTGGAGAGGATGAACCGGCATTACCACCGCCGGGATGTGGAGCGGTTGCTGGCGCGGCTGCGCCTGGTTTCCGGGATGTGCATTCGCACAACGGTGATGACCGGTTTTCCGGGCGAGACCGGGGCGGACTTTGCCCAGTTGCGGGACTTTGTCAGTGCCGGTCATTTTGACCGGCTCTCGGGCTATGTGTTTTCACCGGAGCCCGGGACAGGGGCGTATCGGATGCCGGGTCAGATCCCGGCGGGGATTGCCCGCGAGCGTCTGCGGGAGATTATGCGGATTCAGGCACAGGTGTCCAGGCAGAGGTTACGCCGGCTGCGGGGAACGGAGGTTACAGTTCTGGTTGACTTTCCTGGTGCTGGCAGAACGGAGTGGGACGCACCGGAGATTGATGGCGTGGTGAAACTTGCCAGTGGCACCGCTAATCCCGGGGAGTTTGTTTCGGTTCTGATTACCGCTACCCGGACCCATGACCTGTTCGGAACACCGCTTGCCGGGAGATGAGGGCGACCGGGTGTTGACAAGGCTGGTCAAATACTTAAAATCATCCTATGAAAGATAAGAAGGGTATTGCGGTGCTGGCTTCGGGTCGGGGGACAAATTTTGAGGCGCTGGCAAAGGCGTGTGAACGCCCGGACTTTCCTGCCGAGATAAGAGTGTTGATCTGTAATGTCCCGGATGCGGTGGTGCTCAATCGAGCAAAGACCTTCCGGATACCTGCGGTAACAATTGACCACCGGCAGTTTTCCAATCGCGCCGCTTTTGAGGAGGAGATTATCAAGGCGCTGGAGCCGCACCAGGTGGCGCTGCTCTGTCTTGCCGGGTTTAACCGGATTCTGTCCCGGCGCTTACTGGAAAGATACCCTTACCGGATAATGAATATCCATCCTTCATTGTTGCCGGCGTTCGCCGGTTTGCAGGGGCTGGAGGTGCACAAGGCGGTGATCGATTACGGGGTGAAGGTGACGGGCTGTACCGTGCATTTTGTTACCGAGGATGTTGATGGCGGGCCGATTATCATCCAGCGGGCGATTCCGGTCCGGGATGTTGATACCCCGGAGTCACTGTCCCTGCGGGTGCTGGTTGAGGAGCACCAGGCTTATCCTGAAGCGGTGAGGCTGTTTTGCGAGGACAGGCTGGAGATAGTAGGCAGACGGGTGCTGGTTCGTTCCCGGTAACCACCCGGCTGGGCGTTGGACTGGTTGGCTGCGGGGTGCAGGCGCAGCTGGTGCTGATACCGGCGCTCAAATCCAATACCCGTATAGAACTTGTTGCCCTTTGCGACCACGATGTGCGCAGGGCGCGGCAGTTGTGTGCGCTGCACGGGGTGAAACGCTATTATCAGGACTTTGACCAGTTGCGCGCGGACAGGGCCATTCAGGGAGTGGTGATTGCCACCCCGAATTACCTGCATGCGCCGATGGCGATTGCCGCAATGGAGTCGGGCAAGGATGTGTTGTGCGAGATGCCACTGGCTTTAAACTTTGACGAGGCGCGGCAGATGCTGGAGAAGGCGGTGGCGACAAGGCGGCGGCTGATGCCATGTATGGTTACCCGTTTGCGCACCGATGTCCAGACCATCAGGCGGTTCGTTGAGGGAGAGGAGCTGGGCCGGGTGTATTACTGCAAGACCGGATGGTTGCGGGGCAAAGGCGCCTGGTCACCAGCGGGCTGGTGGTATGAGCCGCAGCGCGCGGGTGGTGGTGCATTTCTCACCCTGGGGTCGGCACTGCTTGATTCTGCGCTCTGGGTCCTGGCGCCGGCAAAGCCGGTCTCGGTGATCGGGGTGGCGGCAAGGCGGAGCGCCGGGGTACCGGTTGAGGACACCGCCTTTGCGATGATTCGGTTTGATTCCGGTGCGGTGCTGACGGTTGAGGTGGGCTGGAGCGTGCTGGTGGAAAAGGATTTTGTTTACTTTAACCTGTTTGGTACTTCTGGTGCCGCGCTGTTAAACCCGATAACAATTCACAAGGAGATGCATGGTCGGCTGGTAAATATCACGCCCCAGATACCGGAGCGGGGGCTTTTGCGAACGGCGTATCAGCGGTTGATTGAGGTGTGGGTTGATTCGCTGTTGCGCGACATCCCGCCACAGGAGACGATGGCGGATGCGCTAATGATTGCCCGTATTACCGACGCCTTTTATCAGTCCAATGCCCAGCGTCGGGAGGTGGAGTTAGATAACGAAAAGGTGGTGTCATCATCCGCAGGTTCTTAGCGCTTTTTGTTGCCGCTGGCTGTCTTTCCCTTGCCTTTGCGCCTTTTCCTCTGCGCTTTTTTGCCTTCGTGGGCTTGATTCCACTCCTGTGGGTGATTGAGCAGGGCAAGAAGGTGTTTTTCTGGGGCTGGCTGTTTGGCACGATTGCGGCAGGATTTCATCTGTGGTGGCTGTGGTTTCTGGTGGTGCCGGTAGCGCCGATTACCCGTTTTCTGTTGAACATTGGCGTTGTGTTGCTCTTCGGGTATCTCGGGCTTTATACCGGTGTGTTCAGCCTTCTGGTGCGCCGGTTCGGTTTGTGGTCCGCGCCCCTGGTCTGGCCGATACTGGAGTTTTTGCGTGCCCGGGGGCAGATCGCCTTTCCCTGGAACCTGCTGGGCTATTCTATGACGCCCTGGACACCTTTGATTCAGCCGGCGGCGCTGGGCGGGGTTTATCTGGTTTCTGCCTGGCTGGTGCTGATAAATCTCCTCATCTACCGGATGCTGTTTTATCGCCACCGGTTGAGGGTTTTTATCGGTCTGGTGGTGGCGTTTGTTCTGCCCCTTGGTTATGCGCTTATTCGTCAGAAGCCGCAGCCAGCGTGGTTTTCCGCTGCGATTATCCAGCCGAATGTGTCGCCGCTGGATAAGGGTGACTGGAACTCAAGGGAGCGGATTCAGGCGGATTTGCTCCGGTTGACCCGAGCCGCGGCCGAGGGCGAAACCAAACCGGTTATGGTAATCTATCCGGAAACCGCCACCCTGGTGGATATCACCCATTCCACCGCGCTGGGTCCGGCGTTACACCGGCTGGCAGATTCGCTGGATATTGAGATTTTTACCGGCACGCCAATTTATGACGATGCTCATCAAACCTGGCATAACGGTGCGGTGCTCATCAAGCCGGGTGAGGAGGTGATCAACCAGCGTTATTATAAACTGCGTCTGGTGCCTTTCTCCGAGAAGATTCCATATTCGGATGAGTTGCCGATTATCCGGCGGTTGATCGGCACGGTGGATATGGGTAACTGGGACCGGGGCTGGGAATGGACCGTTTTTCACTCCCGGATTGGTCGGCTCGCCGGACTCATCTGCTTTGAGGCGATTTTTCCGGACCTGGCACGGGGGCTCTGCCACCGGGGTGCCCAACTGCTGGTGGTGGTTACCAATGATGGCTGGTTTGGAAGGTTGCCGGGTGCGTATCAGCATGCGGAGCTGGCGGTGATGCGCACGGTGGAGAATGGGGTGCCGATGTTGCGTTCGGCAAACAACGGTATCTCGTTTATCGTTGATCCTTATGGTCGGGTGCTGAAGAAGACACCACTTTTTACCCAGGAGATTTTGAGCGGCACCGTGCCGCAACCTTTGGCGCCGACCCTTTATCGCCGGTTTGGTGACTGGCTTTTGTTGTTCTACCCGCTGGCGCTGGTGGCGGGGCTTTTCTTCAGGATGGTGCGGCGCCGGAGTGGTGTCAGGTACCGGCAGGTGCGGCACCGCCGGGGTTAATTGCGCCGGACCGCAATCACCACCGGCCGGGTGATTGCTTCACCTTTACCCGTTTCGTCTGTTCCCGAGATGTTGACCAGATAGATGCCTGCGGGCAGTGGTTGTGCCAGGTCATTGGTGCCGTCCCATTTCAGGTCGTAATAGCCGCCGGGTGCGCGGTAAAGTAGTTCCCGGACCATTCTGCCCTTCATATCATAGATGCGCACATTCAGGTGATAGCCGGTGCGGGGTGTGTTGATTTGCAGGGTTAACACCTGTCCTTCAGCAGGAGCAAAGGGGTTGGGAAAGACGGAGTCAATCTGGAGTTTGGCAGCGGGTGGGAATGCTGCTGAGGTGTCAATAATGTCTTCAGGAAAGCGGGGCATGAGCTGGTAGCCGCTGGTGTAGGGTTCTTCGTAGTCATACTGGCCGACGATGCCGGTAATCCGGACACGGCGAGCAGGGGTGAGCCAGCTGGTGATGATGCCGGTGTTGTCATCGATGCGAATCGCGATGCCCGGGGTGCCGTTTTTGACCGTCATATTGTAGCCGCTACCCGAACGCACCGGTGCGGCGATGATGTCGCCCACCACGGTTAAAAGGTCGCTTTCCATCGCCTCGGTGAGCGGGACATTAAAGGGCAAAAGTTTCGGGATGACCGGGATGGCGATGGTGTCGGTGACCCACATTGCGCCACCGCTGATTTCGGTCAGCCCGTTGTATTCGGTGACCCGGCCGATGGCGGTTACTTCAATGCCGACACTGTCAAGGAAGGGCGCCACTTCTTCCGGATAGGTGCAGTTGTAGAGGTTGACACCCTGGGTGGCGTCCTGGATGTAAAGACTCTTGACGGTGCTGGTGGAGAACACCCGCGCCGGCCCGGTAGTTCTGCCTTGGACCCTGACCCACCGGTCAACCAGTTTCGGAGTGACACCATCCGGTCCGGGTTCCTGCACCTGGCGAATGGTTAATAAGGGCAGATCTTCGGCACTGGCGGAGAAGTCACTGCGAAAGCGGGGCAGGAGTTGATAGCCGGTGAGGGGTTGGGTGGTGTCCGAGGTGTACTGCCCTTTGATACCGATGATGGTGAATGTGTCCGGGAAGCAGGCAAAGCCCGGGATTTCGGTCTGGGCGTCAATGCGCACCTGGGTGGTGCCGGAGGTGTCTTCCAGGTTGTAGTTGGTGTTGCCTTTAAGGAACAGGTTACTGATGCGGACACCGCTAACCATCACCAGTTCGCCTTCGTAGTCCTCCTGGTTCAGCTGCCGGCAGGTTAAGGGACGGGGTGGAGCCAGGCGGCGATTTTTCTCCAGAAGGGTGATGGTGGCGGAGGAGATTTCGGTTTTGCCCCGATACCAGTCCACCCGGCCGGTAACGAGCACACTGTCGCCCAGGTCGGCGTTCTGGAAGGTAAAACTGAACACATTGACCCCGGCGCTGGTGTCCCGGATGTAGATGTCGGTATAGCGGGTGTCAAAGATGCTGTCCGGTGCGGTGACGATGCCGGTGACGGTTACGGTCTGGCCCCGGCGGTCGGGTTTGCCATCGCGGTCCGCATCTTCAATTGCCCAGCGAATCGGCACCACCTGGGCGTTAAGACTGGCAAGGAGGGCAAGGGCGAGCAATATCGCCCCGCGGTGTTTCCGGTTCATCTTTTTAACTCCTTTTCGACCGCAACCGCCGCCTGATTTAATGCGGTTTGCGGGTCAACGCCGGCACGGATTATCTTTTCCAGCGCCTCACCGAGGATGCGGCGTCCGGCAAACCAGGCTTCAGTTTTGGGTTCAAAATGGACATAGTCTAACTGCTTTAACGCCTCACCCAGTCCGGGCGTCTTCTGGAGGAGTTCCTGGTATTCCGGGACCTCGAGGGCGCTGCGGCGCACCGGCACATAAAATGTTAGTTTTGCCCATTGCGCCTGCCTTTCGGGTGCGGTGAACCATTTGATGAAACGCCAGGCAGCGGCAATCTGCTGTGGTGTGCCGGTGCGGAAGATGCCGATGTTGGTGCCGTAGCCAATGACCGCAGGTTTACCCTCAACCGGTAGCGGTGCGATACCAACCGGAAAGGTGAGGTTGGGCTCCAGAAACGCCCAGGAGACCGAGGTGCTCTGGATGCAGGCGATTTTACCCGCGAGGAAGTCGTTCTGGGGGTCGTAGCCAGCACCGTAGTAGACGCTGGAGTCCTGGTTGACCAGTCCGGCAAGGAATGCCGCGGCCGCGACACCGGCGGGTGAGTTGAAGAGCACGCGGGTTCCGGTTTCGTCAAGGTAGTCGCCACCCTTCTGCAGCAGCAGGGCGCCAAAGACACCTTCGTTCACCAGTCCGGCGGCAGCAAACTGCTTCTTATTTCTGTCCGAGAGGCGGTTGAGCATCTGGCGCAGTTCTTCCCAGGTGCGGGGAAACTGGTGATAGCCGGCATCCTGGAGCAGTTTGATGTTGTAGAAAAATACCGGCAGGGATTTGTTAAAGGGCAGGGTGACAATTTTGCCATCCCAGGTGTTGTCCTGGATAAAGGCGGGGAAGAAGTCGCTTAACTCTTCGGCGGTGAACCCATCCGGGCTATGAATCAACGAGTCCAGGATTATCAGTTTGTTCAGGGAGTAAAACTGGCTGGTCCAGGACTCATACATCTGGGCGATGTTGGGTGGCGCATCAACCTGCACCGCGCCCATCAGTTTCTGCGACAGGCTGGTGTAGTTTGCCATTGACACCGGCACAATGTCAATGTCCGGGTTTTCCTTTTCAAACTGCTCAATCATTTTGTTCAGTGCGTCACCTAGTGGTCCACCCATCGCATGCCAGAAGGTAATTTTGACCTTTTTATCTGCCGGACCTTTGTCGCCCGGTGCACAACCACCGGTGATTAACGCAATCACCACTAACAAAATCGCTACCTTACTTACTGCACGCATCGGACAATTTTAACCGGACATTTTTCTCAGTCAAACAACGACTGTGGCAAGTTTCCATCGCGGTGGTGGATGGCGGTGCGCAGTCGCGGGGTGTTGATATTGCCAATTTTCTTTTATATGTTAACCACCGACTGGTGCGGTGGTGAAACAGGTGGGTGCTTCGGGTTAAGTTGTTTATTTGTTGATGGTTATGGGAAAAGGCTCATTCAAGGGGGGCGGGCGGGGGGCTAGCCCCGGGCTACCCCCGGAACAGTGGTCAGGTTTACCTGGAAGTTAAGTTCCATTCGCACCACAACGGCAGACACCGGTTTAACTTTGCACTCAAAATCGCCCACCGGTTCGGGTGCAACTTGCGCAGTCAATCGGTTTACTCCAGCCGGTTTAACCGGAGAAATAAACCAGGTTCTTGACACCGGTGATGATGTGGGGTTTGACCGCGGTGTTGCTTGCCCGTTGAGAGAATGGGTGGCCAGGGGGCGGGCTTGCGCGGTGGTGATGGGGTTCCGGCACAGCCGGCAGGGATTGACAGGGCTGGTGGGGGCGTTATCTTGTGAGGTGATGGCGGGAACGGTTGTTGCTCTTTTCTTAACTTTAATGGCGCCGGATACGGTGATTTTCCTGGGGCGCTGTCCGGTGTCAGGTGAGGTTGCTGTGGAAGCCGGGGTGGCGGGGATGATTGCCGGACGGTTTCTTGCCGGTGAAGATGGTGAACAGGTGCTGGTTGTTGAGAAGGTCGGGCAGGTGGAGGTTATTCCGGTGACGGAGAAGAAGCGGATGCTGGTGGATATCGTCCGCCTGTGCCTTTTGCGGTTGCAGGATAAAAAGTGGGAGGTTGTGTGGTGGTCCGGGGAGATGCTCGGCGCCCGGGCACGGGCAGCGGGTCTGGCACTGCCGGTGTGGACAACCGGGGATGTGGATGGCGACAGTTTGCTGGAGGTGGTGGTCATTCTCGGTGATTCCTGCCGGATTTACCATTTTGCCACGGATGGGGTGGGGTTGAGCCGGGCTTTTCTTCCGGCAGGCGAAGTTGTTGAGGCGGTGTGGGCAGATGTGGATGCGGATGGGGCCGGTGAACTGGTTACCCTGGAGAAATTGGACACCTTTATCGCCGAGGAAGGTGAGCCGGCAACGCCACGGATTAAGGATGCGGTGCGGGTGTGGCAGGAGCGGAGAGAAGAGATGGTTGCGGTTGGTGGTCCATTATTTCTGCCGGAGGCGGATAGCGGGCTCAATTTCTTCCTGCTCGGGTGTGCCCGGATGGAGGATTATCCTGGAATGCCGGTGATTTTCGGGGGCGAGTATCCGCAGTTGCGGCCAGGGATTTATGGTGTGCTATTCGCCCGGAGCGGTGATTCTTTTGCGCTGACGACAACGCCGTTTCCCCGCGCGGAGTGGTTCCGGAAGGATGTGATTCTGCCCGCGGGCAGGCTGGCGCTTTTTAATGCTGGTGATACCCTGATTGCGTATGGCTATTTTGTGCCTGGTTCCCGACCGGGTGGGCCACCGCGCAGTTTTGCCGCGCTTGTGGATGGGGATTGGCGGCTTTTGCCGTTGAGGGATTTTGCCCGCCGGCTCAGCGGTCCGGTGTGCCGGTTTTCCTATCAGGGGCAGGCGGGGTTTCTGGAGCTGCGGGAACGGTCGTTTTATTTTTATCCGCAGGTGCCCTTTTACTGGCGTTAAGTTGACCGGGATGAGAACCGGGCTAAAATTGTTCGGTGCGTAAGTTGTTCGTCCTGGAACGAGACCTGCTTTTTGCGCTGACCAATCAGGTTGAGGAGACTGCGCATTACCTTGACCTGGTGACCGGTGATGTGATGCCGGTGTTTGAGTTTAACCGGGATGAGATTCTTATGCTGGTGCGGGACAATCCGGAGCGGTTTTTGCGGCTGGTGCCGCAGAGCCACCGGCAGGGGATGGAGATGATGGAGCGCTTTATCGCCACGGTCAGCCAGGAGGATTTGCGGGCGCGACTGCGGACGGCGATAAGCGGCGGTCGGGCGTTCCGGCAGTTCCGGGAGGTGTTGCGTGGTTATCCGAAGGAGTGGAGGCGGTGGGAAAGCTTCCGGAAGATGGTGCTGCTGGCACCGTTACAGGAGAAGCTCCGGGAAAGGAAGATTGAACTGGTGCTGGTGAGCGAGGCGGAGCCGGACTCAGTTCCGCAGGAGTAGTTTTCCGCTCACCTGCTTACCTTCTCCGGATAACCGGACAAGATAGACACCAGCCGGGACACGGCGACCGCGGTCATCATCTCCTGTCCAGATAATTGAGAACCTGCCGGCGCTCTGTTCACCCCGCAACAAGGTTTTTATCTTTCTACCGAGCGGGTCAAACACCTCCAGGCTAATCATCTGGCGGCGGGGCAGACCGTAGTTGATTGAGACCGGTCTTGCCGGTCCGGTAGCCGGGACGAGTTCCAGGTGGCTGACCACAGGTTTGATATCGGGCGGGGTCTGGAGTCCGACGGTAACGGTGTGCTGGTCCAGGAGCCACTCATTGGGGTCAAACTCCAGTCCGACCGGCTGCCGGGAGAGGAGGAAGGTATTGCGCTGGGGGTTTTCGGTTACCGGGTAACGGATAACGGTATCACCGCTGGCAAATTGCACCCTGATTTCCACCGGCATATGGAATGTGGCGGGCGCGCCGTTCATATTGTCCTGGCTGAGGTCAACGATTAACTCCCAGGCGGTGCCGTTCTGCCGGCTGTCCCAGCCAATCAGATAGTTGGGATAGCCCAGGCTGTAAACCCATTCGTTAAAGAACCAGCTCAGGTCAAGGCCGGTTATCCGCTCGTGGATGCGCTGGTAGTCCTGGGTGCTGGCGTTGCGGTAGCGAAAACTGTCGCCATAGGCGCGCAGGGCACGGAAGAAGATACCGGGTTGACCCCAGATGGTGTCGCCTTCCAGGTAGCGGAGCATATGCTGGACCCAGCCCGCCTTGCAGTAGGAATGTCCCCAGTCAAACTCATGCCCGGGCGGCGGATTGTAAATCGGGTGCGGGTCCTGCGCCTCTTCGTCAAAGTAGTCCTGTGCCCGGGTGCGGATAAGGTTGAGAAAGTTACTCAGCCCGCGCTGGTGCCAGTTGTAGAGTTCGTCCGAGTAGGTGGCGAACCCTTCATTGAGCCAGATGTTTGCCCAGTCGAGACAGGTGACCATATCGCCCCACCAGTGATGGGAAAGTTCATGCGCGATGCCATTGTCATTGCCGCTCTGAATCCAGTAGCGATGGACCATGGTCAGGGTCTGATTTTCCATTCCACCCCACTGGAAGGGATAGGCGACAACATGCCCGTACTTTTCAAACGGGTAAGGACCGTAGATAGTGGTGTCGGAGAAGAAGGCGAGCATGTCAATGATGTTGGCGAAGGCGCTGACCGCCCGGCTGGAGTCACCGGGCCACATAAAGTTCATAATCGGCAGCGATTCGGTCGGGCTGATGGGAAACCACTGGGTGAACGTTGCCCATTTTGAGGCGGCAAAGGTGATAAGATAGGTGCTGATGGGGTAGCGGTGGGTCCACCAGCAGGTCTTCTTCCCGGCGCTGACGGTGACGCTGTCCAGGAGGCCGTTGCTGCAGCCGGACATTGAGTCCGGGGTGGTAATGTTGACCTGACAGCCTCTTTCCGCCTTGTCCCAGGGCTCGTCAAAGCAGGGGAACCAGTAGCGGGAGTCAGCGGGTTCGGTGGTGGAGTAACAGATGGCGTAGGGGATGCCCTGGGTGCCGCGGCTGTAGAAGTAAAAGCCACGATTCTGGGTGCCGGCGTTGCGGTGATAATAGATGTCAACTGCCAGCGACTCGCCTTCGGAGAACACCCGGTCAAGGGTAATCAAGAGGCGGCCGCTGCCGGTGGTAAAATTACACACATTACCTTCGCGCCGGACCGAATCACAGACCAGGTTGACGAAGTGCAGACTGAAGGTGTCAAAGTTGTTGTGCCGGGCGATGAGTTCTATCCGGCAACGGGCGGTCATCGCGCCGGAGTTCATCGGCAGGTCAAGGTCAATCCGGTAATGCCGGACATCAAAGTGGTGGGTGGATTCGGCAAGACCCCAGCGGGTATACGGATAGATGGTAAATTTACCTTCGGACAGGTCCTGTGCCGGACCCGGCGTAACTAAGATGGTAAGGACAAGGAAATAAAGTACCTTCTTCATGGCAACTCCTTTTTGTTTTAGACACTTTTCTTCTGATGCCGGGCAGGAAAGATAAGCGCCATCAGGCTAAACACAATCAGACTGGCGGCAAGCCCGGGGATAAAGCCGTGAATGCGGAAAGGGTTTTTCAGCGCCATCCACACCAGGGCGGTAACACTGCCGGCAAGCATTGAGGTGAAGGCGGCGATTCGACCGCCCCGGCGCCAGTAGAGCCCGAAGAGATATGGCCAGAGGGTGGTGCTGGCAATTACCGCCCAGGCAAAGCCGGTGATGACAAGAATCATTGCCGGCGGCTTGATGGCGATAATAAAGGCGATGGTGCCGATAGCAAAGGCAACCAGCCGGGAAATGGTTACCTCCCTCTCTGAGGATAGCCGCACCCTCAGACTGTCGCGCAGCAGGTCCTTGACAATGGCGCTCGCGGCGGTGATCAAAACGGCAGCAAAGGTGGACATACCCGCCGCAACAACACCGGTCAGGAAGATTGCGGCGGTTAACGGCGAGAGGGTCATCTTTACCAGGTTGGGGATTGCCTGGTCAGGGTTGCTAATCCCCGGGCAGAGGAGCCGGGCAACCGCACCGTTAAAGTAGGGCAGGAGCGCCATCGTGGCGCCCAGGGTTGCCAGCACCGTGCCCAGTTTCAGCACCCGCACATTCTTGATGGAATAGAAGCGGCTGACCAGTTGTGGCATACCCCAGACACCAAAACTGACAATTGCCGCATAGGACAATAGTCCAGGCCAGCCCCAGATACCGGGTGTTTGCAGGAATCTGCCCTGGTCAATTTCACCCAGGCGGAGGAACAGTTGATTAAGCCCGCCGGCGCGGATGATGGCGGCGATGGTGAGAATCAGAAGACCGAAGAGCATTATCCACGCCTGGAAAAAGCCGGTCCAGACCACCGCGAGATAACCGCCCAGACTGACATAAACAATGATGATAATCCCGGAGATGACCAGTCCGTAGATGTAGGGCATATCCATCAGGATGGCAAAGGAGTGACCCATCCCCTGAAGAACCGAGACGCTGTAGATAATAAGGAATACACCGATGACCAGGGCAGAGAACAGTTTCGCCTCAGGTGAGTGATAGATTTTTCCCAGGAGGTCGGGCAGGGTGATGGCGTTGAGCCTGGCGGTCAGGGCGCGGGTCCTTTTGCCCAGGACAATCCAGGCAAGAAGGGTGCCGATGAGGACATTGGTGGCGCCGACCCAGATGGTCGCCATCCCGAACTTGTAGCCAAAGCCACCGCCACCGATGATGACCACTGAGGAGAAATAGGCGGCGACAAAGGAGAAGGCGGTCACCCAGGGTCCGATGGAGCGGGAGCCGAGATAGAAGCCTTCTGCCGAGCGCTTCATTCTCGTGCTGGAGATAACACCGATAAAGAAGAGGATTGCCAGGTAGATAATTATTACCAGGGCGTAGATGATGCTCGGGTTCATTTACCGGTCTTCGTCGATGCGGCTAAATATCGCCCAGAGAATTGCGACCAGGACACTGCCCAGCGCAACAAAAAAGGCGCTGAAGGTGAGCCAGGGACAACCGAATGGTCCAGTCACAGATGTTTATAATATTTGAGGTTAGACCGGTGTCAATAAAAATTGTGCAGTGCTTGACTTGTAAATCCATTCTCGTTATGATTATCCGCTGGCAGAAGTTATGCCAGCGTTTAGGGAATAAAGAGATTAAACGAAAGGAGCGGTGATGCGTAAGGTAGCGTTAGCGTGTTTGCTACTTGTGGCCGGTCTGGCGCTGGCAGAAACCGAGCGCTGGCTGGGCCCAAGTCCCACCGTCCATTACAACATCCCGAATCCAGAACCCGGCATCTTTCCACCGGCGCCAGAGGTGTTTAACAGTTTTGCCCTGGACACCTTCAGGTATGATGACAATATGCCGGCGAATGCCTGGGCATGGAATCAGGGTGGTAATGGCTGGGGAGTTAAGTTCATCAGTCCGGCAAGCAGTTTTACCCTTGCCGGTGCCCTCATCCACTTCTATTCGGGCTGGCCGGTGCCAGGTGGTACCAGGGCGATGGTGAAGGTTTTTGCCGATGATGGACCGGGTGGTTCACCGGGGACAGAAATCTGGCATTCGGACACCCTCACCATTACCCGGGGTCAGTGGAACTATGTGTCAATCAACGAGCCGATTGTGGGCACCAACTACTACATCTTCTACATACAGGTTGACTCCTATCCCATCTGTCCGGGTCTTTCCATTGATGCGGCAAACAATGCGCCCTCGCATCGGATGTGGTCCTACCTGAACGGCACGTTCAGCGAGGATGCCCGGCGGGGCGAGTGGCTGATTCGGGCGGTGGTTGACTGGGAGCCGCCGACAACCGACGCCGCGACGCTTTATTTTGCCGCGAATATGCCAATGGACACCCTGCCCAACATCAATATGAACATTAGGGCGACAATCAAGAACCTGGGGACGAATCAGTTACCGATGGGCACACCGGTATACCTGAAGATTACCGGTCCGCAGAGTTATGTGTATATGGATACGATGACCACCAGCGCCGCGCTGCAGCGGGGTCAGACCGCGCAGATGAACTTCTCACCCGCCTGGCGTATCCCCAGTGTTACCGGTAACTATCAAATCGCAGTGTGGACCGAGGCGAGCGGTGAGATGTATCCCTATGACGACACGATTCTCTATGACCTGAGCGTTGCTCGCTGGATTGAGTATGCCAATTACAACCGCCCGTTCTGGTTGACCTGGGCAGGGCCGGAGCGGGCGGTCAAGTTCAATCCGGCGCAGTTTGGTGTCCAGTATCCGGTTGGTCTCTCACGGGTGCGCACCCAGTTCTATCTCCACCCATCTTATCCCTGGCCCGATTCCACCTTCCACTTCAAAATCTATGCCGGTGATGGCACAACCCTGCTTTATGAGTCCGGAGACCTTGAGGCACCAGCCGGTGCACCGGGTGCGGTGTTCCGCTATGATCTGGACTCAATACTGATCTTCAACTCCGGTGAGTTCTATGTCGCGGTGGCGCCGGTGCACTCCTCGGGGCACCCGTCATCACTTGCGGATGACACTTCCGATTCCCGGAGTTTCTATGGCGCACCGGGTAGCTGGATGCCCTGGACAGATGGCGAGCTGTTCATATCCGCCTCGGTGATGGCTGGGGTTGGCGTGGAGGAGGGTTACAACCCGAACCTGCGCAACGCCACCTTGCGGTTTACCAATCCGGCACAGGATATGATTAACATCTCCTGGCAGGTGCCGGCGGTTGCCCGGGTGAACCTGGCGCTGTACGATGCGACCGGCAGGCTGGTGCGCAACCTCTACACCGGCGACGGTGCTCGTTCCGGTCGGGTGGCGGTTGACCTGAAGTCACTGGCAGCGGGTGTTTATCTTGTGCGACTGGAGAGCCCGGCGGGTTCAGCAACGCACAAACTGATTATCAACCGGTAAACCGGGAGTTCGCTTCCTGCGGGGGTCCTTTACGGACCCCCGTTTATTTTTCCATTTCCAGGCGGTAAAGTTCTTCGTCGGTGAGT
>FWWM01006525.1_pt1 | contig 24351 bp, 21 predicted proteins | sample 2228351 | NCBI WGS metagenome assembly FWWM01 (sample SAMEA103939774, study PRJEB20133) | metagenome
GACTGGCTCGCTTCGTGCGCAAGGCCTTGTCCTTCTCCAAGTCGGATGCTTTTCATCACATGGTCACCAAATGGTACATCGCCGAATACAATCTGGCTATATCACTTACCATGTAACCACTACCCCTCCGTGGTCGGTTGGGGTGCCCTCGTAGGAAGACGCCCGGCCAATGGCCCTTAAGGCGCGACCTCGGTCGCTATAGGTAAGCTGTATACAAGTTACTGGGAAGGGCTGAATGCAGCCCAGGCTAACCTGACCGGCGCCTTCTTGATGGTCAGATCAATGGCGCCGGATGAATTACCCTCAGCTAAACGCCGAACTGAGGACCGATTGCTGGGGTTGATACCCCATCTCACAGAGCATGTCTCGATCTGAAGGGATTCAACGGTCAGGTTCAACCTGGCAGCAACTAACGGAGATTCTGGGCTCAGCACTGACACTGGCCTTGATTGTCTATGCGGCCCTGGTTGCTCTCCTTCAGGCCGAGTATGGCATGGACCTGGATACTGACTTTCGCGTCCTGAGCCTCCTGCCCGGTGGCCCGGCCGAACGGGCCGGCATTCAACTAGATGACCTGGTGGTGGGGATCAACGGATACCCCATTGACGCCTGGCATCTGCCCATTCTGCGCTGGCATCCCGGCGACACCTTGAACGTCAAGGTGGAGAGGGACGGTCGGCACCTCATCCAGACGATCGAACTGGAAGAGAGGTCCTTGTCACGACGCTGGGAAGTTGTCTGGCCCATTGTCGTCGCCGTCAGCTTTTGGATAACCAGTTCGCTGATGCCTGGGCTGGCACGGCAGGATTTTCAGGCCCGCCTGTTCCGGGCTTTTAGCCTGGTGGGAAGCGCCGTGCTGGCCGCCGGCAGCCTGTCTGGGGTGAGCCTGGGCTGGGCTGGGCGCCTGTTTGGCATCCTGAGCGGCTTGCTGGCGCCACTGATCCTCCATTTCCATATTAGCTTGCCCGGCGCACGACTGGAACGAGGGCGGCGTGCTATCTTGCTGGTAGCCTACAGCCTGGGTGCTATCGTGGCCCTGCCGTTCCTGGCACCTGAACCTGTCATGTACTGGTGGCGTGTCGGGTGGGGCAGTCGCGGGCTACGCATTACGCTGGGCGCCGCGCTTCTGACCTCTGTAATCTGGCTGATTGTCAAATATTTCACTACCGGGTCGTTGGAGGTCCGGCGACGGCTCCGCCTGCTGGTGTTGGGCACAGTTTGGGGCTTTTTCCCCGTTCTGTCGCTTTCCCTGCTACCCGATGCCCTGGGCATCGGATTCGTTCCCTATCACATTACGTTCTCCTTTTTGGTTCTCATCCCTATCACCTATTGGTACGCTGCCACCCGCTTTAACCTGTTGCGCGTTGATCTGATCCTGAACCGCAGCCTGGTCTACCTGACCCTTACCTTTATCCTGGTTGGCACTTATCTCCTGATTATGCACCTGTTTGCGCTGTTTCTGCCGGATATGGCCCTCTATCGGGAGTTGGTCGGGGCACTGCTGCTGGCAGCCGTCGGACTGATTGGGCTTCCCCTCCGCAATCTAATCCAACGCGCCGTAGACCGTTCCTTCTACGGCGGCTGGTACGACTATCGGAGCGTGGTGAGCGGCATCAGCCATCGCCTGACCGGGACGCTGGATCGGCACACGCTGGAGGAGCTGATCCTGGAACAGATAGCCGGCATCCTGTGGGTACGCGGGGCTGCGCTGCTCTTGCCTGAGCCACCGGCAGCTCACAAACTGAAAGGGCGACAGTCCGGCGATTTTTGCATTGCACCAGAGCTCCTGGCGCTGGAAGCCAATGGGATGCTGGCCCGCCAGTTGAACAGGATCCATCAACCTGTCGAAACAGTCCGCCTGCGCCAGGAATTAGCGGCAGTCAGTTTGGATCCGGCCGAAAGCGCGCTCTTGGCTCACGAAGCGATACGCTGGTGGGTACCTATGGTCAGCCCTGAGGGCCTGGTCGGATTGTTGCTGCTGGGGGCACGCCTGGGGAATGAGCAGTTTGATGCCCAAGATCTACAGATCCTGACCACGTTGGGAGACCAGGCGGCTTTGGCCATCAAGAATATCTTGCTTGTTGAAGAGCTGCGCCTCCAACTGGAAAAGATCGAAAGCAGCCACCGCGTCCTGGAAAAGATGCATCAGCAGCTTCTCCTCGGCCGGGAAGAGGAAAGAAAACGCCTGGCCCGCGACCTGCACGACGGACCTGTCCAGCAGCTAATTGCTGTCCGTTACCAGTTGAGCGAATGCCTGAACCAGACCGAGAACCCCCAACTGCATCATATCCTGAACGGGCTTCGTGACGAAGCTGGCATGCTGCTGCACGAGCTCCGCGACCTCTGTTCACAGCTTCGCCCTCCCCTGTTGGATACCTTTGGCCTGGCTTCGGCCATCCGCTCCCACAGTGAGGAGACGAGCCTGCGGCACGGATTGCACATCCAGACGCACCTCAGCGACGACGAGAGCCGGCGGTTGCCTGAAGAGATCGCCGCCGCCCTGTTCCGCATCTATCAGGAAGCTCTATCCAACGTCCTCAAGCACGCCAACGCAACAGAGGTCATTGTTCGATTGCACCAAACCCCGTCCCACGTGACCCTTGAAGTCCAGGACAACGGCTGCGGATTTGTCGTCCCCGAGCCGATGGACCTGTCGGCCGGCCAGGAACGCTTTGGACTCCTTGGCATCCGAGAGCGGGTCGAGCTGCTGAAAGGGAAATTCCACCTGGTGTCTGAACCCGGCAAGGGCACATTTCTGCGCGTCTGGGTACCTATCTCAAGCGGCGACTCGTCAGACAACCCGGCATAGGCTGTTCTCACGCTGCCGGCCCTCTACACTTCCGCCTGGATCGGTTGGGCAAGGAAAACCAGCCTGCCCCCCTCTCAACTCATCCGCGCCATGTGCTGGACGGCGGGTGCCCGTCACTTTTTTGCGCACGCCCTGCCCTGGGCGGCCACAGTAGCGCAACCCCTGCGGAGTTGCGCTACTCTCACGCAAAAAGTTGACGGATACCCCTTGGCGGTGGCCTGTTGGACATTCTCTTTGATTTGCGTTATACTATTCCTGCCGTGCCTGACCTTTTCAGGCCGGCGTCATGTTGATGGACCGGAGGCGATGATGATTGACAAAAACTTTTCGGGCAGAGGCCGCGTGGCTTTGATCCGCACCCAACCAGAAACCGTCCTGGATGACTATCAACGGCTGCTGAAGCTGGCCAACTATGAAGCAGCCCTGCCCAAAGATCGAGAGACCCTGCTCAAGATCAATATCTCCTGGCAACAATGGTATCCCGCTTGTTCAACAGCCCCCTGGCAGTTGGAAGGGGTCATCCGCACCCTGCTGGCCGACGGCTACCGCAACCTCATCGCCGCCCATAACCGAACGGTGGTGGTAGATGCCTATGTGGGCGAGCGGAACAACAAACACAAACTGGTCACCGACAAATATCAGGTGCGCAACGTGCACCTCTATGAGCCGGAGGTTGAATGGGTGTATTACGAACCCAGGGCCCCTATGCTCGTACTGGATAAGGTCTACCCCGACGGCATCAAAATCCCGGCCCTGTTTTTCGACAGGAATATCATCCAGTTCCCGACGGTCAAGACGCACGTCTTTACCACCATCACCGGGGCCATGAAAAATGCGTTCGGTGGCCTCCTGTCGGAGCGCCGCCACTGGACGCACAGTGTCATCCACGAGACGGTGGTTGATCTGCTGGCCATCCAGCAAGAGATCCACACCGGCCTCTTTGCGGTCATGGATGGCACATTTGTCGGCGATGGCCCTGGCCCGCGGGCCATGTGGTGGCAGGAAAAAGACCTGATCCTGGCCTCGGCCGACCAGGTGGCCATAGATGCCGTTTCGGCTTACCTGCAAGGGTTCGAGCCGATGGATCTCAAATTCATCCGCCTGGGCCACGAGCAAGGGCTGGGCGTCGGCGACATCCGGCAGATCGAGATCGTAGGCGACGTGGACCCCGACGAGGTGCGCTGGCAGGCCCGCACCGGTGAAACCTTTGCCAGCCGTGGCCAAAAGATGATCTATCACGGCCCACTCAAACCGTTCGAGAACCTGTTGCTGCGCACCCCAATCGTGCCCTGGTCCTACGCTGCTTCCCGCGCCTACTACGACGGGCTGTGGTATCCCTTCATCGGCCACAAGCGGGTCCAGGATGCCCTCAACACCAAATGGGGACGGCTCTTTGCCGAATATGGCAACATCCCGGCGAACACCAGGCCGCTGTATGAACCCAAGACGGCAGCAGCAGCCGGCCTGCTAGGGGTGACTGCCTCGGCCCTGGCGCTGTGGTGGCTGCTAAATAGGGGGAAAAAGAAGTAAAGCTGCCGGGCACTTTTGGGGTGCCCGGCAGCCTCAAGAACACATCGCCTGATGAAAAGCGCCCTGCGTCACCTGTTGAACAACCTGGGTTCTGGCATCCTGGCTCTGTTGCTGGCTTTTGCCATCTGGATCGCGGCCACCCTCCAGGCCGATCCGTTTGCAAAGGAGGAGATCGCCGATATCCCCATCACCCTGCGCCAGCAACCGGCCAACACCGTCCTGTTCAACCAGAGCCAGGTCTCCGACCGGGTAAGCGTCGAGGTCCGCGCTCCGCGAAGCGTGCTGGCCAAGCTGAAACCCGACGACTTTGTGGCCACCATGGACCTATCGGCTATCCAGCCGGGAACCCCGGCTCCGGTAACGGTCCAGGTTACTTCGACCAACGAAGCCCTGCGCATCGAGGCGATCAACCCTGCCAAGCAGACCATCCACCTGGAGATGGAACGCACAATTACCCTGCCGATCCAGATCAAAGTGCGCGGCCAGGTGGCCGTCGGCTACCAGGCCGCCCCGGCACAGGTTGCCCCTAACCAGGTCATCCTCTTTGGACCGGCGCCATACCTGACGTCGGTGATCTCGGTGACCGGATCCATAGACATTAGCGGTGCCAAGCAAGATGTCGTCGAACGGGTCAGCCTAACGCCCCTGGACGCCAGCGGCCAAGTGGTCACCGGCCTGCAACTCACGCCCAAGCAGGCCGAGGTGCGGATAAGTGTGAGCCGCAGGTTCGGCTACAAGCCCGACGTAGAGGTAGTGCCCGACCTGCAAGGGAAACCGGCAGAGGGGTATCGGCAGGGGATTGTGCTGATCGAGCCTTCCACCGTCACCCTGCAAGGCCCTCCTTCCATCCTGGACAAAATGCCCGGCTTTGTGGAGACGTTGCCCATATCGCTCACCGGGGCGACTGAAAGCCTATCGCTGCGCACAGCCCTGACCTTGCCGGCCACCGTTGCCGTCGTCGGCGGCAACCTGGTCACGGTCTTTGTCGAAATTCTGCCCATTCAGAGCAGCCGGACCTTGACCGGCACCGTTGAGCTGCAGGGGATACAGCCGGGGCTGGTTGCCACAGCCTCGCCCTCAGTAGTGGAAATTATTCTCGAGGGGCCCGATCCCAAACTGGCCGAGTTGAAGCCGCAGAGTCTGCGGATCGTGGTCAACCTGTACGGCTACACCATCGGCGTATATCGCATCAAGCCTGAAGTGCTGGCCCCGGAAAGCGTCAAGGTGCTAAGCGTCATCCCCGAGACCATCGAGGTGGAGATCGAAGCAGCGCCCACCCCCACGCCAACTTTGACCCTCCCGCTGCCTACAATCATCCCACCGTAGTATTTATCCCTCCCGGTTCCGGATCGTCCGGGTTCGGGTGGGGTTTCTACTCCTCCAGCTCCACAGCCATGGCCACCGCCTCGCCACCCCCCAGGCACAAAACCGCTATGCCGCGCTTCCCGCCCCGGTCCCGCAGGGCATAGAGCAACGTCACCAGCACCCGTGCCCCCGAGCAGCCGATGGGATGGCCCAGGGCGATGGCCCCGCCGTTGACATTGACCCGGCTCCAGTCCCAACCATCCTTTTCCAGCTCTTTGCCGTCGGCCAGAGTCTGGGCGGCAAAGGCTTCGTTGACTTCGAACAGATCATAGTCGGCCAAGGTCGTGCCTGTGCGCTCTAACAGACGGCGCACGGCGTAGGCCGGGGCGATGAACAGCCATTGCGGGTCAACCGCCGCCTGGTCGTAGGCCAGGATGCGGGCCAGAGGCTTCACCCCCAACTCCTCAGCCTTGCGACGGCTCATAACCACCACAGCCGCCGCCCCATCGGTGATGCCCGGCGAATTGCCGGCGGTGACGATGCCCCCCTCCTTGAAGGCCGGTTTGAGCTTCGCCAACGCCTCCAGGCTGGTATCGCGCCGGGGACATTCGTCGGTGTCGAACAGAAGGGGAGGCCCCTTGCGCTGCGGCAGCTCCACCGGCACAATCTCGGCCTTGAAGCGCCCGGCATCTATGGCCTCGATCGCCTTGCGGTGGCTGTGGTAGGCATATTCATCCAGCTCCTGTCGCGTCAGGCCATACTGCTCGGCGATGAACTCGGCCGAGTTGCCCATGTGATGATCCAGAAAGGCACACCACAACCCATCGTGGACCACGGCATCAATCAACTGGCCGTTGCCCAGCCGGTAGCCGGCCCGGGCTTGGGGCAACAGATAGGGGGCCAGGCTCATGTTCTCCATGCCGCCGGCCACATAGACCTCGCCGTCGCCGGCACGGATGAGGCCTGCGGCCAACATGACCGCCTTCAGCCCGGAACCACATACCTTGTTGAGCGTCACCGCGCCGACCTCTGCTGGGATTCCCCCCCCGATAGCCGCCTGACGAGCCGGGGCCTGGCCCATGCCGGCCGGCACTACACAGCCCATGAACACCTCGTCCACCACTGCCGGGTCTATGCCCGCCCGGTGCACCGCCTCGCGGATGACGACAGCCCCCAATTTGGGAGCAGGGATGGTCGAAAGCCCCCCCATAAAGCGACCGATGGCCGTCCGGCAGGCGCTAACGATGACCGCTTCTTGTGGATTCACTTTTTCCTCCTGATTATGCTTTTTTCTCTGGCTACCGTAGCCAGGGGTTGAATCGCTTCTCCTCCCCAATGGTCGTCGCCGGGCCGTGGCCGGCATAGACCACCGTCTCATCAGGCAGGGTAAAAAGCACCCGCCGGATGCTGTCTACAAGCTGCTGCCAGCTCCCACCCGGCAGGTCGGTGCGGCCCACACCCCGGTAAAAGAGCAGATCGCCGTCGAACAGCACCCCCTGGTCCGGTTCGTAAAAGCAGACATGGCCAGGGGTGTGCCCCGGCGTATGGAGCACCCGCAAGCACAACCTGCCGACCGCCAGCTCGTCGCCGTCGCGCAGCTCCAGGTCAGGTTCCGGGCTGGGATCGGCGCGCAGCCCAAAGAACGCCGCCCCCCCCGATGCCTGGAGCAAGGGCCGGTCGGCTGCGTGCAAGGCCAGGGGCGCGCCGGTCGCCGCGACGATGGCCCTGTTAGCATCGGTATGGTCAAAATGAGCGTGGGTGTTGAGCACATACTGGACTGCCAACCCGTGGCGCTGTACCTCGGCCAGGATGCGATCCGGGTGGCCACCGGGATCAATGATCGCTCCCGCCTTTGTCTCCTCACAGCCCACGATGTAGCAATTCGTCTGAATCAAACCAACGGGGAGTGTGACGATAAGCAACGGTGGCTCCTTGGTCATTGGTCATTCGCCATCGGCAACTGGTCACCGACCAGCGGCCCGGTTTCCACTTTCCAATAGAGGGCTTCCAGCAGGGGGTAGAAGGCCGAATAGCGGACGATGGTCTCTTCGATAAACACAGCCAAAACTTCAGGCTGGCCAACATAGAGCGGTTCCCCCTCATTCACCACCCCGAAGCGCAAAACCAGGGGCATCCGCCGCAGGTTCACCAGCTCGACCCCTTCCATCTCCAGGGCCCTGGCCACGGCCAGCTCCAGGTCCAGGCGCTCCGGCCAGGAAAGGGTTGCGGTGAACAGCGCGGCCAGATCACAATCCCCCACCTGGCGCACCCCAAAAGCATAAATGGCTGCCAGGCGCGGTTCCCGTCCGCACACCTCGCGGAGATGCGCCAATTGGCTTTCAGAAAAAGAGCGGCCCGGTTTCATCACTCACCCCCGGCACCGATTATAACACAGGTTCGGCCTAGATGTCCACCTCGTCGGTCTCGTCCAACGCCTCCACGGCGGCCATTACCCGAGCAGCCCGGCGCTGTGCCTGGCGGCGAGACCAGGCGCCGACAGCCAGGAGAAGAACTGCCGGTGCCAGGACAACGGCCAGCAGATAGGGCAGCACCGGAATGGCCGGCGACCCGGAAAAGCGGTCCAGGTTGAGCAGGATGACCGCCAGGCTGATCCACACCGCCAAAAAGTTGGGGATGGCATCCCCCGAACGGAGCAACTTTAGGCCCATGGCCCGTTTCCGGGTGATGGGGAAGAGCAGGTTGCTGCCCATGAAGCCTAGCTGATCTTCAACGACGTGGGCCAGAGCAGCCAAGGCCATGGCCAGCCCGTAAACCGGGGCGATGAGAAAACCAACCGCCCCTAGCAAAAGGGCCACCGCCAGCGAGTGGGTCCAGGCGCGGTGCCAGGGCAAAAAGGTCACCTCTATCGCCTCGCCCGCCTTTTCAAAGGCCAGCGATGGGCCGCTAAAGATGTCAATCTTGGTCTCGGCATCGTAGGTGTGGAGAATGCGAGCCTTGACCTGAGCCCGGCCTGGCCCTAGGCCGGCGATCTCGCTGCCGGCGTAGGGCACCTGCCCGGTCGTCACCACCGGCCCGATGCGGACCACCACCTGATTCCGATCCAGGTCAAAGGCCACACTGTACTGGCGCCACAGATCGGCCCCCAGTTTGAGGGTATGCAGATGCACCTTGACCCGCCGACCGGTGTCGTAGGCCCGATTCATCGCCGCCGCGACCCGCTCGGCTATGCGCTGTGGATCGGGATGGCCGGCCTCGGTGGTGATCTTGGCCGGGTCAATCTCTTCATCCAACCGGTCAAAGTAGCGCACAAATTTGAAATCCAGCGTGTCGGGCAGCAGCCCGGCCAGGCCCCCCAACAGCGGCCCGAAGCTCAGGTTCTGCGCCGCGTTATGGACGATCTCGGGGAAAAAGGTGGCAACGGCCACGCCGGTGATGAAATGGGCAATGCCTTTCACGTTTCCTCCCTGCTTGTTGGCTTGCTGTCAGGCCACCGTCTGTCCGCACTGCGGGCAAAAGCGCGCCCCCTGGCGCAACTGGGCGCCACAATGGATGCAAAACAGGACGGGGGCCGCTTTTTCCTCCTTTGTCAGGCGAGCCCCACAGGTCTGGCAAAAGGCCGCGCCGGGCACAACGGCTGCCCCACATTGCCCGCAGCGGGGTCCGGCTTTGGCTTCTCCCGGCGCAGGTTGAGGCGGAGGAGCCGGCGGGGGCTGTAACTGCTCCAATTCCGCCTCCTTACCCTTGATCTGGGCGCGGATCTCTTCCACGTTCCGGCACAAGCTGACCAGCTCCGGCTGGGTGAGGGTCCCGGCCTCGTACAAGGCCCACACCTGGGCGCTCAGCGCATTGATGGCCTGAGCTTCTCGCCCCTGCAAGTCGCGGATCTGCTGCTTGACCAGGCCGATCTTGCGCTTGCGGTCGGCTTCGGCCATCTGGTGGCGCAGGCTGCTGATAGCCGACTGGATTTTGCCCCCCTTGTCCACTTCGGCGATCACCTGGCCAGCTCCCTCCTTTAGCTTGTCAAAAATCTCACTCACGGTCGCACCCTCCTCTTTCCACGGACGGCGGAGGCCGGTGCAACAGGTGGTAGCCTACCACCGCCAGTGAAACATGGACGTTCAGCGATTTTCCATGGCCATACATCGGCACAAAGATGGCTGCATGGCACAAGGCCAGACAGGACCGGGTCACCCCATGATCTTCGTTGCCCAGCACCAACGCCACCCGCCGGGGATAATCTACCGTGTAATATGGCCGGCAATCTTGAGTGATCTCGAGCGCCGCGATCCAATAGCCCCGCGCCCGCAGTTCCTCCAGGGCGGTTTCGGGCCGCTCTATGTAGCGCCACGGTACGTGCCGCTCCTTATCGCGCCCCACCTTGGCGATGGTGGGGTGGGGCGGCGTCGGGGTGATGCCGGTCAGCAGCACCTCGGCAGCATCCAGGGCATCGGCAATGCGAAAGATCGAACCGACATTAACCGGATAGGCCACGCTCTGGCAGACGACCACCAGCTCGGTCGGCGAGGGTGGCCCCGGCAAGGTCCGCAGAAAGCGTTTCAGAGGCGTCCCTCGCAACTGTTTCATTCCGGCCCGCCTGCTAGATCGCTACCGCCCCACGCCGGCACGGTATACCGGCAACAGCGCCTCAAACACAGCCCCTATTTCATCGGCCAGGCCAGCCCCGGCTTTTACCGCGTCGGCCACTGCAACCTGACGCCGCACATACAGCTCACATCGCTTGTCCGGCGCCAGGTCCCGCACATAGTCGGCGACCTCCTCTGCGCTCATCAGCCGCGTCACTTTCTGTCCGGCATCCTCATGCTGCCACAAAAAGCCCTCCCCCTGCACCGTGATGCGCGCTACCTGGCCATACTTGATCTCGGTCGTATACACATCCAGGCTGAGGCTGTGTGTTTCCATTGCCATCCGCAGTGCGCGACAGACATCCTCATCGGTCAGAGCAGCCACAAAGGCCGACCAGGGCCCCCTGGCCTCGACCGGGCCATCGGGCTTGCCGACGTACAGCCCGAACGATACGCCGCCCTCATCCAGCGCCACAAAAAAGGCGGTATTGCGCTCGGCCACCTCCCGATAATAGGCCCCCCTCTGCGCCACGTGGATCAGCGGGTGATGGGGGATCAGCCAGTGGCTAAAGTTCCCTTCTGTGCGCTGGTTCAGATATTGGGTCAGGGCCTTGCCCAGCTCCTCGCGGCTCGACCAGGCGACGCCGCGCTTTTTCGTTTCAAAATCGCTTTCCTGGAATCCGGCAAAGGCTGGCCTGGCCCTGGCCCGGCGGGGTTGGGCGGCGCGCTGCCTGGCCGCCAGCCGGGCTTCCTGGGCCTGCCGCCGCCGCTCCTCAGCGCGGGCCATCTGCCTCTCGAACTGAATGTTCTCCCAGATACGGGCCTGGATGCTCACACTGGTGACCAGCGTCCCCCCGCCTATGTACCGGATGGTCATCTTGTCGCCATCAATCGCCTGGACGACATATTCGCCCTGCCGGTTGCGATAGGTTTTGCCAACCTCAAAGGGATGTGTCATAACTTCTCCTCCTCCTGAAATAAGCATACGCTAAATTTTAGCTTCCAGAACTCACATTCCTTGCACAACTCGTATCAACCTCAAAAGCCAAGTGGTTGACTCGACACCTTGGTACAGCCAAGGAAAGCGGTCAGGTCTTCCAGAAATTGTCGTTGTTTCTCTGGATCGTCAGCAATCTGGGTCAGATTGTAGACAGATTTGAGCTTGCCTTGGGCCACCCACTCTGCCGCTTCACGGGCAACTCGTTCCACAAGGATAGTAGCAATAAACGAAAGGGGAGGTCTTGAACGGCCTGTGCGCTCGCATGCCAGTAGAATACGATCGAAAGCGCGTGTGGCCGTTTTCCAATGTTCATCCGAGCCAGCAGGATCTGCTCCCCCTTTCAACTCCCCCCCCCACAACATCTCTTCTTCCCTGCTCGATGAGAATAGATCAGGGCCAATGCGGTACAGTTCGCCTTTGGTATCTTGCCAAGTGATCTGCCGGTTGAGAAGCAATCGGTTTCCATTATGCAGACGCAGCTCACGATAAACCAGCCGTTGCTCCTCTAATCGCGCCAACTCGGCTTCCAGATCAAGCGACTTGGCGATGACCAATTCCTGAATCTGGTGTGTGTCTTTCTGCCGTTCCTCTTCATTTTGAACAATGCGCCCCTTGAGTGTGTATAAGATACTTGCCAGATGGCCTTGAGAATGAAGATGAAGAGCAAGGGGGGTGATGACCTCAACATAAGCCTGCCTACCAATTTCATTACGCCATGCCCCGCCAAAGCTATCTCCCAGGTTGGTATAAGCCATTTCCAGGTGACGCTGTGGCGTCACCTGGCCCACTTTGATCAGAGCACTGATAATCTCATTGAAACGATGGGCCAGATCGCAAGCAATATCGGATGGAGGGGTAATGCCGGCTTCATAACTGATAGTATTCAACCCCATATCACTCATTACCTTCTGAGAAACCATCGCCACGTTGCGGTAGTACATGATCAACTCAGGATGATACCTCAGAATCTCTGGGGTGCAAAAGTAGTACGGATATGGAATGGGTGGAGTGGCACTGTCGAGTAGATGCAGTGCCTCTACGTCAATATGAAGCCGAGCCGCCGCCTCATACCACTCCTCTTTGTCGTATTGCCTGGTGATCTGCTCAACCCTTCGCAATAATTCAGCGAAATTCAGGGCTATCAAGTTCTTGATGATGAACACACCACGTTTGATGGAATTGCGTTCAACAGCACGCTGGATCTCGTCGGGTGTGCTGGCAAAGGGAGGCAAGGAGGAATAACTTGCTTGCTGTTCAGCAATGCGACTCTGTCTCCAGCGATATTGAGCCATGACCGCTTTCTCCTTCCTTGCTCTACCTGCGCCTCCAGATAGCAATGCTCTCCCGCACCGCCACCCGCCCAAAGCGCCCCATCTGCTGGCTAGAATTCCCCTTGTATCGGGTGACGATGATGCGCTCCACCTCAAACCCGGCATCTACAGCTAACTCGGAGAGCAGTAAATCCACCGGGATCAACTCGCCGTGAAACCGGGCATTGGCGACCACCAGGGCCACCTTGGCCCCCGGCCGGCAAATCCGGGCCAGTTGCTTCAACGCCAGATTCATGTCCTCAAAATAGCCCTTGATCATGACCGGGATGCGGGGGTTGTTCAGATTTTGACCATTCAGATTGTTCAGGATCTCGACCAGGGCCGGATGGCGAACATCGTCCGTGGGAGCCTGTCGAGATTCGATGTGCGACCGCAACAGGCTGTGGCGCACCTGCTTCAGCTCCTCAAAACGATGGACAAACTGCAAACACAGCTCCAGGCTATAGATGCGGCTATAATCATAGCGATTCAGATAAGGTGGTGATGTGATGACAAGATCGGCATAATCATCAAAAGAGTCGCAAAATGCGCGGGCATCAGCCCTGGCAACGTAGACCTGGCCATTGCACGCGTGAGTCAGGGATGGAGATAAACCAGGCAATGTCAACTGCTTTTGCTCCCCCAGCAGGTCGTTGAACATCATCTCTAACTGAGCCAGGAGGATCGGGCGCACAGGCAGGATCTGCTTGCCACGCTTCAGGCGCAAGTATTGGCCATCTTTGCTGGTGTAGCTCACCCTTTCCAGGATGGCCATCAAACCGAGCATCAGGAACTCGCGGATCGCCTCGTCTTCCACTTGCTGGATCTGCTCTTGAAAGAACAAAATCTGCTCCAGGACCACAGGATCGTACGCCAGGCGAATGATGCGGATATCTTGTGGGGCGCTCTGGGCCGGCGGACGAAACGGCACTTGCCTCAATCGCTCGATTTGGGCTTTAAGTTTTTCTACATCATACTCAAAAATTTCTCTCAATTTCACCCTACTGACGAACACAGCAACCGGCAAGATGTCGATCCCCCACCCGCTCAAGCCCATCTGCCGGGCCACAAGGACCGTGGTGCCACACCCGACGAACGGATCAAACACACGATGCCTGGCGGGGTCTGCGCCAAACTCGCGCAGCAACATTTCCACCAGCTTATAGGAAAAGCCCTCCTTGTATTGAAACCAGCGGTGGATCGGCGCTTCCTTATTCGGCACATAGGTAACCCACTGGCGCAGACTGAGCCGCTCGTCAAAACAGGCAGCGTAACGAGCTTCCAGTTCCTCACGGCCCTGGGTGACACCCCCCACCGCCGACTGTCGCGCCTCTCCCTGAATCAGCAACATGCTACTACACCAACCCCAGCCACCCCGCCACCGTCGTCCCCAGGCCGGCCATGTTCAACATCAGCGGCAGGAGCAACACGCCCATGCAGTTCATCCGCCGCGAGCCCCACATCACCGGCAACAGGCCGATGCCGGTGGCAACCACGGCAATGAGCAGCCCGCCCCAGCCGGTCAGGGCCAGGACCACAGCCACCAACAGCGCCAACGTCGCCGCCGAAATCCAGCGATAGTCCACGTGGCTCACCAGCCAGATAGCCGCCCGGCTCAGCCACAGCAGCAGCAGAAAAGCCAGCGCCCCGCTAAGGAGCGTGGCTGCCACCGCCACCCAGTAGGTCGCCGGGGTGTAGGGGGTATAGACCACGCTCAGCATCCAGGCCATGCCGCCTCGGGTCAGGTGCAGCCCCGGCATGAAAAAGAATAGGAAAGCACCCACATAGTAGACCAGCTTGCTGGTCCCCTGGCTGACGATGAACAGCCGGTCATCGCGCTGAGCGGTGGCATGGCCGGCCAGGAAGCCGCCGATGCCCCCCGTGACTACCGGGAAAAAGGCAGCAAACAACCCTCCCAACGCTCCGGCTCCCACGCCCCGGGCGATCAACCCCGGCGACAGGTCCACCGTCTGGCTCACGTGTTGCGCCGGCACCCGCGCCTGCGACAGGAGGTTCTGCAGCACCCAGGGAATGGCAAACAACCCGACAAAGGCCGGCATCAGGTTCTGGAAGGCCATCTCTGTCGGCACCAGGCTGCTGTAGAACAGGATGAAGCCGAGTATTCCCGACAGGAAAAAGGTCAACAGCCCCGCCCCCAGCGAGCGCCAGGCATCGAGGAACTTGGCCAGGCCGGTGCGCCCCCGGTCGGAGCCTTTGGGCCACTCGCTCATCAGCATGAACAGCACAACCGCCCCCAGGATCCAATGCAGGTGCGGCCCCACCACCTGCCGTACCACCGGCAGGGCCTTGGGCAGCAGCGGCGACAGCAGGAGCAGCACCAACAGGCCCCCCAGCCCGCCCACGCCGGTCAGCACCGAGGCCTCAAAGCCGCGCTGCTGCATCAGGTACTTTTGCCCCGGCAGGACGATAAACACCGTGCTGTCGTCGGGCGCGCCGAAAAAGATGCTGGGGATGGTGTTGAGCACGGCATAGCCAACCACCAGGCCCAGCATGAACATGGCCAGCACCTCGCCGGGCAACGCCTCCTCGAACTTGACGGCCAGCAGGATCAGCAGCCCGGCCAGGTTGTAGATGTGCAGCGCCGGGATGCACGACAGAAAGGCCGAAAGCAGCGTCCCCAGCAGGGCCGCGCCAACGAGGAACAAATAGTCTGTCATTTCACTATCCTCACGTCGGCCCCGGCCAGGGGGATGATCTCGATCTGCCCCTGGTAGATGTCCACCTCGCCGGTCACCTGCACCTTTACACCCGCATTCAGGCCCGCCGGCAGATACTCTACCGCCCGCTCCGGCACATAGATCAGGATTTCGCCCGTGCCATCGTTGAGCCACAGCTTGAGCCACTTTTTGCTCTCACTCCGCGCCACCTTGCCTTCAACCACAAAGACTCGTCCCTCATCCGACGGGGTGATGTTGTTGGCCGTCCGTCGCTCAATAGCCGGGCGATCGCCCCTGGCAACAACATCAACATCCGCGCCGCCACGGGGCACAATCTCCAGTTCACCCTGATATTGGTCAATCTTACCCGTGACCCTCACCTGGCTGCCGGGGACCAGATCGTAGCGGTCGGGAATCTCTTCCAACACGTTCTGCCACACCAACAGGATGATGCTGCCGCTGGGGTCGGTCAGGGTGTATCGGACCCCCTTGGAAAAATAGCTCTTTTCGGCGATGCCAGCCTGGGGGATGGTGAATGTCGCTCCCACATCGGCGGCGGTGATGGCGCCGATTTTCCGCGTCTCAACAGCCGGGGTAGGGGTAGGCGTGGGCGGGCGCGTAGGGGAAGGAGAAGGCCGGGCAGTCGGCTCCGGCGTCGCCGTCGGTTCAACGGTGGGCGATGGAGCAGCCGTCGCCTGGGCGGTGGGCTCGGGCGTGGGCAAGGCGGTGGGCGTGACCTGGGCCACCTGGCCTGCGCCGGTCACCCGCACGTCGCCCGGCACCTGGGGCACGATCTCCAGCTCGCCCTGGTATTCGTCTATCTCGCCCCGCACCGCCACCTGAGCCCCCTCGGTCAGGGCTGCCGGGTCGGCCAGCCGGTCGAGCAGGTCTTGCCATAGCAGCAAGGTGATCGTCCCCGTGCCGTCATCCAGGGTGACCTTGATCCCCTTGGAAAAGGGCGTCACGGCGGCGATCCGACCCACCACCTGCACCGTCTGGCCCACATCGTCGGCGGTGACCTGGCCGATGGCCCGCTCCTCCGCCGGCAGTTCCGTCATCCCCACCACCAGCACATCGCCCGGCACCTGGGGCACCACTTCCAGCTCCCCTTTGTACTCGCTCACCTCGCCGACGACGCGCAGCACCGCCCCCGGCGCTACCTGCGTCGGGTCAGGCAGGCCATCATACACATCCTGCCACAAAAGCAGCGTCACCGCCCCCGTGCCATCGTCCAGCGTGCCCCTCACCCCTGCCGAAAAAGCCCGCAGCGACTTGAGCACCCCCTCCACCTGGACCATCTGGCCCACGTCGGCGGCGGTCAGCTCCCCCAGTTGCCGCTCGGCCACCGTCCGCTCGCCGGCGGCCAGCACCGTCACATCCGATGGGATTTCGGGCACGATCTCCAGCTCGCCCCGGTATTCCGACACCACCCCCTGGGCGCGGACCTTCGCCCCGGCCACCAGCGCCCCGCGATCCGGCAACCCGTCGTACAGGTCTTGCCACAAGAGCAGCGTCACCACCCCGCTGCCGTCATCCAGCGTAAACTTGACCCCGGCGGAGAAGGGGCTGACTTTGGTGATGGCCCCTTCGACGGCAGCCATCCCTCCAACATCCCCCTTCCCCAGCTCGCCGATGGTCCGCGTCGGGGCAATGGCGATCGCCTCATCCAGCACCACCACATCGCTGCCCCGGCCCACCGAGATCTGGGGCGTGCCTTTGTATTGATCCACCGCCCCCGTCACCTGCACCGCCTGACCGACCTTCACCTCAGGCAGAGCACCACCTGTGTAGGTTGCGGAGGTGGGCAGCGTGACATCAATCTGGCCGCTGCTGTCGCGCAGGGTGAGGATGCGCAGGCCGGCATAGGGCGTGCGGTCGTCGCGCACTACTCCCCGGACCGTCACCTGCTGATAGAGCAACCCCTCGTTCACCTCGGCAATCGTCAACGCCAGCGGCGCGGCGGGCCGGACCTCGATGTGCTGCGGGACGTTCAGGATCAGGTATTGAAACTCCTCTTTGACCCGCAGCGTGCCCTCCACAGCCACGCTATCGCCCATCACCGGCACCAGGTCGTGGGCCTGCAACCACTCCGCCTCAGAGCGGTAGGCGGTGACCATGATCTCGCCGGTGCCATCCCACACCCAAAATTTGAGCGACCGAGCCTCCGGGTCATAGACCGGCTGACGGACCACCGTCCCCTCGACGCGAACATAGGCCCAATTCATGGTCCCGGCCAGGCTGCCGATCTCGACCGTCGGCACCCGGCTGCGCGTTGCAACCAGGAGCAAAACCGCCAGGCCCACAATGGCCAGGGCCAGGCTGCCGTAGCGGAACACCCGGACGGCCATCCGCTGACCGACTACCGCGCCGCAGTAGGGGCATTTTTCATACGGGCCGACAAAGCGGCCACAACTGGGGCATTCGCCAGAAGGGTGCATTGCCTCTGTCATGTCGGTTCTGCCTCCATCTCATTCTCCAATACTTTTGCTCCGGGCAAAGAGGCCAAACGATCGCCATCCGCCAGAAAAAACACCTGAATAGCATCTGCTGTGCGCAAGTGGCCTTGGATGGTCTGGCCTTGTTTCCGATAACATCTATTGCTACAGATATACGATCTTGCCGGTAATGCTCCGCTCCCCCATGTTCAGGATGCCGACGCTAGGATGCCGTCCCTCCCCCGGCAGCGCCGAACCGGGGTTAAAGAGCAACACGCCGCCGTACATCTTGACGTAGGGTTGATGGGTGTGGCCAAAGATCACCGCGTGTACACCTTCCTCGGCAAACTGTTCCAACAGAAATGCCGGCAGCGCGTCTGTGTCTGGCTTCCGACCTAACAGCCGGCGCAGCCCCCCCATCGCCCCTTTCTGGTAGGCCTCAAACTGATGACCGTGGATCATCCCCAGCCGCCACCCGCCGAACCGCACCACCCGCCGATCCTCCAGGTAGAGGCGCACCTCCTCACTATCAGACTCGCCAGACACTGCAAAGGTCAGCGTGTAGGTCTCCTGGAATTCCTTCAGAACGTACAGATCGCAAATATCACCCACGTGCAAGATGATGTCCAGGCCCTTGAATAGCTCATTGATACGGGCCGGCAGCACGGGGCTCAAGTCTGGAATATGGGTATCACCAACGACGCCGATCTTCATAGTTCATCCCGTTCTTTGTATTCTGGCACATCTCCTCGACAGACCGGGAAGATGCAGGTCGAATTGTCCCTTTGCCCCAGGGTGATGGAACGGTGCGCCTGGCCAGATGGATCACCCCGTTGCGGATGGGAAAGGTCTGCGCACACGCCGGGCAGGATAGAGCGCAGGCCTGCTCCTGCAAAGGGCCACTACAGGTTGGGCAGCGCAGCAGCCCAGACACGGCCACACCCCCTCGCCCTTCCGGCGACGGAGGTCCCTGCTTGCGGGCCAGCGCCAGATCATAGTGCACCTGCCAGGGCCGAACTTCCATCTCCTGCAAAGGATGAGCAGCCAGAATCTGCTCAAAAAGTGGGCGAGAAAAGGTGCGACCAGGCAACAACCACGCTTCGCCCCCCACCCGATTGCTGAGAAACAACACCCCACCAGGAGCCAACACCCGCACCATCTCAGCCATCGCCTGTGCCGGGTGCGGCAGAAATTCCAGCGACTCCAGACAGGTTACCGCGTCGAATGTCCCGGCGGCAAAAGGCAGGTGGCTGGCATCCTGCCACACCAGGCTGACCTGTTCGCCGTAGGGTTGCAACCGGGCCCGCGCCTGGCGCAGCATCCCCTGCGACAGGTCCAGGCCGACGATCTGTCCGCGAAAATGCTCGCGCAGCAAGGCCAATGGCAGGCGTCCGGTGCCGGTGGCCACATCGAGCAGCAGTGGCCGCCGCACGCCCGCCAGGGCGCGCAACAGGGGCCCGGCGACAAACCAGCTCTCATCGCGGGGATTGAATCGCTTGATGGCGTCGTAGCGGCGGGCCACCCGATCGTACGTCCAGGCCACCACGCGGGAGCCCAGGTAGGTTCCCTCGGCGATGATCAGTTGCCAGTAGAGCAGGGCCGCCAGTCCGGCGCTCCCCAGGATGACCCACAACCAGCTCATGCCACCGCCAGCGCTGCGGTCAACATCGCCGCCATCAGCCACGGCCAAGTGCGCCGTCCGAATCCGACACGCGCCACCCCGTCACCGACCCTGAGGGATAGCTGCAAGGCAACCTGGCCAAATAGAATCAGGCCAACGACGCCCGCTGCCAGGGGATGCTCAAGCGCCACCAACATCACCATCACAGCCCCTATCGCTCCGTTCAACAGCCAGAAACCACCGGCCAGCCCCTGCGCCACCTGCAGGACCCCCACCACTGCAACGGTGAACGCCAACGCCAGGCTCACCGACGCCAATCCGGGCCGGGCAAAAGCTGCATGGCCGGCCAGCCAGCTCAGCCCCACGTGCAACAACGACTGTCCGGCCAGAAGGTCCCTCCCCCGCTGGCGCTGGACGATCCCCAATCCGACAAGGGCCACCAGAGCAGCATAGAGAGGGCGCAACCAACCGGGCAGAAGCAAACTCAACAAGACGGTCAAGGCCGCTGCAGTCAATAAACCGGCGAACGCCGCACCGGCTGCCGGCCAAAAAGCCCCTCGCCACCAGGCCACCAGGCCCTCCAGCCCGCGCAAAAGCCGCCCGCCAGGCGAGCCGGGCAGCGTATAGGGCAGAGCCGGCAGCGATACCGGATGCGCCGGCAACCGGCCCCTGGCCAGGGAGTGAAACCAGAGGGTGCCCGTCCCCACGTTCCACAAGCTTCCCCAGGCCAGCACCGTCAGCAGCAAGACCAGCCCCAAGACCAACAGGTCCTCCCCCTGCCAGTGCAAACGGTTTGCCGCCAGAGCGCCACAGCACGTAGCCCCAGCCGCCGTCACCCCCCAGGGGAAAGCAGCCGGGGAGGCGCGTAGCCCCACTACATGCTCTGTCACCTGCTGCTCTATCGGTTCCCTTGCCGCACCATCAGGGAGACCCTGTATATTCACAGCGCATATTATACCACAACTCGGTCCGGTTGTCCTATTTGACCGTCGGGAGCGTCACCAGTCAGTAGGACAACTCCTGCGGAGTTGTCCTACAATCCACCCCGGCCAGCATTCGTGCCAACAAAAAGGCGAGGGGTGTCTGCACACCCCTCGCCTGGTGGATGGTCTGTGCGCTTACGAGACCGGGACGTCGGGCTGGCCGGCTTCGATGTCCATCGCCTCCGGCGGCAACGCCTCAGGCTGGCCCGGCGGGGCAGCAGAGCGACAGCTCTGCCGGCCAAAGCGGGTGTGGATGGCCGCCCCCAAACCGACGCTGCTCACCAGGATGACAAAGGGCCAGGCACAGCAAAGCGGCTTGACGATCCACAACAGCGCCGTCACGGCCACCATGATCAGCAACCCCACCAGGGCTGCCCCCAGCGGCTTGACCTCGGCCACGTTGAACAGCTTGAGCACCTTATGGCCGATCAAATCCGCCAGGCCGACCCACCCCAAAATCATGGCCCCGGCCAACGCTATCGGTATCGGCAACATCAGCACCGGCGCCAGCAAGATCAGCAACAGGCCCAAAGGGATGAGGATCACCGTACCCACCAGAGCGGTCGCTACCAGCCAGACCAGGATCACCAGAACGGCAGCTATTGCTTCCAGCCCGGCAGCGATGAGAAAGGTGAGCAACCCCAAACCAAAGCTCTGGGCCGGCAAGGCGAGGATGCAATCGCTCACCCGGCGTGTGGGCCGGGGCCAGATGACAGCAACCAACATCCCGATGCCGATGGACAGCAGGCTTAAAAAGGCCGCCGCCATGACACGTCCCAAAAACTGCCTCACACCAAATCTCCACGGTTCTCGCTGTAGCTCCCGTGGTTGAGGTACTTCCCACGGCCTCAGGGAAGGGGTTGGGATCTGGGAGGGAGCGGGAACCTCTGGCGATTCCTTCCCCAGAAAAGGTAGCGGCGGCAGGTCAAGGTCGTAGACCTCGCTGCCCAGCACCCTGGCCCCCGCTTCGCGTCGAATATGACCCGGCGTCACCAACAGGTCGCCACGGACAAGGGCGGTATTCCGCAGGACTATGTCGCCAACCAGGGCCGACAGACTGCCTTCCACTTGACCGGCCACATCCTGATCGGCTTTGATCCCAACGACATCCCCAGTCACATAGCCGCTCGAGGTCAGCTCCAAGTGGCCGTTGAGAATGGCCAGGCTGCCGTTCACCCGGCCGGCTATGTACGCATTGCCGCTGGCGACAAACAGATCGCCGTTGACCACGCTGCCGGCGGCCATCGTCAGATCGCCCCGCCAAATCCCCAGGTCTCCGTTAAAGCTCTGCCCCGCTGCCAGCGACACATCCTCGTCCACAAAGATCTGACCCCCATCAAAGGTCACAATCGGCCCGTCTGCCAACGCGGTGGCCGCCGGTCCCAGCAGCAACAAAAGCATCAACCCCCAAAACAATCCTATTCTTTTCATCTTTTTCCCTCCTTCAGGGCTGTCAGGCATATCCATTATGCCGAGAGTTGCCAGACCGCCTGACGAACAACAAAACCCACCCCGCCATCAGTACAGCCAGGCCGACACACAGCACCAGCAGGATGGGGGCGGCGTAACGGAGCAGCAGATCTCTCAAAAAGAGGCTGGCCCCTCTGCCTACCAGTCCCACACCTGAGGCAAGCTGGGAAACAGCTTCGGTTCCCTGTTGCACGGCCGGTTGCGTCCCCAGCCAGGACCAGAGCAGCACCCCCAGGGCGATCACTACCACCGCCACGGCGGTCACGGTGGCCAGAGATAGGGACCCGGTCAGCATGGCGACGCCGCCAAACGTCCGCCGCCGCCTGCGCAGCTTTTCCTCCAGCCGCCGGTCCACCCGGAGCGCAAACCCCAGCGGGGGACCGACCAAGGGCGACTGTTCGAACAGGGCCGATACCTGCTGCATGGCCTGCCACTCCGCCTGGCAGGTCGGGCAAACCGCCAGGTGGTCGTGCAGCCGGCGCAGCTCGGCCGCCTGGAGCAAGCCGTCGAGGGCCAACGACATCAGCTCGCTCATCGGTTCGGCGTGTGCGCACTTGGACAACTCACTCATTCTCTCCCCCCCAAAGATAACCCGCTGCTGTTGCTCTGGCCATCGGGCGGAACAGGCACGCTTGGCCCATCCTCCCCCCTCACCACCCACCAACTAGGCCGCCGATAACCGCCCGGCCAGCATCCGCCGGGCACGGTGCAATCGGGATTTTATGGCGCTTTCGGTGGTCGCCATGACTACAGCAATCTCTTCATAGGACAGATCGTACCAATAGCGCAGCACAATGGCCGCCCGATACTCGGCCGGCAAGGTATCGAGCATCCGCTGTACCTCCTCCTTCTGCTGCTTTTGGACCACCGCCTGATCGGGACGCGGCTCGTCGCCGGTCAGCCAGATGGGCGGCAGCGGGCCATCTAGCGAAAGCTGCGGCGACCGGCCGCTGCGACGCAGCCGGTCTATGCAATAATGGGAAGCGATGGCTAACAACCAGTTGATGAACTTGCGTTCCGGCTGATAGGTGGACAGCTTGGTATAGGCCCGCAAGAATGTCTCCTGGGCAGCATCCTCCGCTTCGGCCGGATCGCCTAACATCCGATAGGTCAGGTTGTACACCGGACGTTCATACGCCCGCACCAGGCACCCAAACGCTTCCCGGTCTCCTTTTAGAGCCAGCTCAAGCCAGGCCCGCTCCTGGTCCATCCCTTTCCTCCATGCACATCCTATACGGATTATACCGGCAGAGGTTGCTCTTGATCAAGTTTGACATCGTGAAGTGTAGGACAACTCCTGCGGAGTTGTCCTACTTTCGGATACGCTCTCTTGACTTTCGCCGAAACCCAGATACAATGGAGGGCAGAGGGCAAGGGATACTGGTCAACGAATGGGAACCAAATGAATGAATGGCCGTAGCAAGCAGCCCCATCTGGTCTGAAAATATACTTTCGTAGGACAACTGCTAGCAGTTGTCCTACATTTTCATGCTTTATGGTGCCCGAAAGGGCATGCTAAACTGCGGTGGAAACATGCTTTTTTAGCACCCTCAAGTTTGAGAGAGGGGGGTCGGGGGGCAATCGGTTCCGATCTCAAGCGTCCGAAAAGCAAATTTTAGCGGAGGTAGGTATGCGCCATTACTACATCGTTATCGAAGGAGCCATCGGCGTGGGCAAAACGACGCTGGCCCGCATGTTGCGCGATCACTTTCACTCCCAGTTGCTGCTGGAGGTCTTTGAAGAAAACCCCTTTCTGGCCAAGTTCTACGAGTCTCGCGCTCGATATGCATTTCAAACGCAGATCTTTTTCCTCCTAAGCCGCTATCGCCAACAGCGCCAGCAAGTGCCGCACCTGCTGGAGCAGGGTCCGCTTATTTCCGATTACATGTTTGCCAAAGACTGGCTGTTTGCCCGGCTGAACCTGACAGGCGACGAATGGGAAGTTTACCAACAGCTCCATCAAGCCCTGGCCGAGCAGATTCCGACCCCCGACCTGATCGTCTATCTACAGGCCGATACCGACGTATTGATGGGGCGCATCGCCCAACGGGACCGTCCGTACGAGCGGAATATGGATCAAGAGTATATCGAGACGCTGCGCCGGGCTTATGAATGGTTCTTTTCCAACCAACAGACCGCGCCGGTGCTGTACATAGATACCAACAACCTCAACTTTGTCACCAATCCCGATGATTTTCGTTTGGTGGTAGAGCGCATCCGCAGCGTGTTGCAGGAGGGAACGTTCCAACGGCCTTTGCCCCAGCTCGAACCGACATGGCAGGGTGAAGAGCTGCTGGCCAAAGGGCGGCCTCTGCCCGATTTCCAGCGGTTCCACGTCGAAATGGACAAAGCCCGGAAGCTGAATACCGACATGTACTTTAACTTTCTGTGCCTGAGCGAAGAGATTGGCGAGCTGGGCAGGGAATTGGCCGGGTTGTGGCTGGAAGAACAGATGCAGCTAGCCCAGGGGCAGCCGGTTCAACAGGCACGGCAGGCAGCTTTGAGCCAGAGGAGACATCAGGTCGAATCGGAACTGGCCGATTGTATGGCCTATCTGCTAAAACTGGCCAAGTATGCCGGGGTGGACCTTGAAACAGCATACCTGGAAAAGATGAAGCAACGAAATCAGCAGTAGCCATCGCTAACCGCTGCTATCTGTGCGGGGC
>FWWM01006533.1_pt1 | contig 24335 bp, 18 predicted proteins | sample 2228351 | NCBI WGS metagenome assembly FWWM01 (sample SAMEA103939774, study PRJEB20133) | metagenome
CCTGGCGTTGTCCAGTTGGCCCCAGGCCTTGAGGATCAGCGCCTGGTTGCCATAACAGGTCGCCAGCCCAGCGCGGTTGCCCAGCTCGGTACAAAGCTGTTCTTGTTGTTTGAGCAACGCCATGGCCTGGTCCAGTTGGCCCCAATCTGAAAGGATCAGCGCCCGATTCCCCAGGGCTGCGGCCAAAGTTTTTTTATCCTCAGGGAAAAGCCGCTCCACCGCTTCGGTCAGTCCCACATAAAAACTAAAATGCCCCCGCGTCATGCAAAATTGTGCTAATCGATAGAGCCACTGCTTCAATCGTTTATCCCTGGCCTCGGTCAGCCGCGCAAACACCTCATGGAGCTGGGGCAGCAGCAACTCCTTGTCCTGATACGGCCGCGCTTCGTCCGTGAAGACCTCATGCACCAGCGCGAGGAACGGCTTTAAATACCGCTGGCCAAAGCGACGCAGCACCAGCTCCCGCACCAACTGGTGCAACTCATAATGTCGTTCCCCGTCCTTCTCCCGGCGCTCGCACCACGAATACGTGTACAACTGCTCCAGCCGCTCAGCCACATCGTCCTCCCCAATGAGCTGCTGCAAAAACGAGCATGGGGCTGGCCCTGGCGCGCAAACCGCCAGGTATTGCATCACCGCCACCAGCTCCTCGCTCAACAGCGGCGAAGACAGATCGAACACCGCCTCGATGGCGCGGCTATCGTTGCCCTCGGCTTGCTGGCCCCTGCGCAGCAGCTCCAGCCGATCCTCGCGCGCCAGCCTGTCCAGCAACTGTCGGCTGGTGTAGTGGGGCGCAAACCACATCAGCGCAATGGCTGGCCGCAGCGCCAGCGGCAAAAACCCCACATTGCGCGCGATCTCCACATAGTTCGCTCGCTCATCGGCGCGGAACTCTTCTCCCAGCATCCGCTGGAACAACGCCAATGCCTCTTCCTCCGTGAAACGCTCCAGCTTTATTTCGGTCACTGCCAGCTCGCCACAGCTTTGGTACAGATACCGATACAGGTCGCGGTTGCGCGTGGTGATCACGATGGCGCTGCGGGTGGTCGTTGGCAGCATGAAGCGCACCTGGCGCCAATCGACCGCGTTGTCGTAGATCAAAAGCGCTTGTCGTTCTTTCAGCAGCGCGGTCACCAGCCGCTGGGCCGTGGCCTCATCGGGTGGCTCGTCGATCTTTTCGTTGAACAGCGAGGCCAGATGCGCCACAAAGGAGATGGGGGTGTGCTCATCCACGCGGATGAGCGCGACCTGTTCGAAGCGATGGCCGCATTGCCTGGCCAGCTCCACCGCCAGCGCGGTTTTGCCCACCCCGCCAGCGCCATCGACGTTGAACAACTGGCCCGATACCACCTGGATGCCGGCGTCGCTGTCCGCCAGCCGCTGTTTCATCAGCCGCAATGGCTCCTCCCGTCCCACGAATAGCACATCGGATTTGATCCGCTCGGTCACTGGTGTCACTTTGGCTTTCGGGGCCAACAGGGTGAGCAGGTCCTGGATCTGATCGAAGTCATCGACCCAGATGGGGTGAATGCGGAGATGGGACAGCCAGCGATTGAGCTCGACCAGCAGGCTTTTTTGGGAGGGCCGACGCATCACAGCGAAATGGGGTGGCACATCGCGCTGCCGTTCCAAAACCAGGAGCGTGCGATCCTGCGCCAGGGAGCAGCCGATGAACAACAGCGAGCACTGGGTGAACAGCAAGGCGAGGAACTGGGGGAACTGGGCCTGGGGATCGAACTCGGTGGCATGGCCATAGAGCTGGGCGTACTGGTGTTGGGACAGAATAATGGACGGCACATCCTCCAGCCCACCGTGGATTTTGAGCAGGCAGTTGCGCTCGAACCGATTGATGAACAAGCGGTGCAACTCAGGGGCATTGTCGCCGCGGCAGATTTCAATGGGATCATCCGCTGGTGCTGTTCGTTCGATGAAGCGATCGAAATTGGTGGTGATTTTGAGATGGGGGAACGCGGCATGGAGCAGTTTGAATTTGTGCTGCATGCCAGGCAGCAGCGGCCGATCGAACTGGGCTTTGATCTCCTGTTCGAAGCGTCGGCGCTCAGATTTGGCGATGAGCCAATCGGCCATTTGCTCGAATTTATTGGCCTGCTGGCTGTTCTTGAGCTTGAGGAATTCTTTTTCATCCTTTGGCAGAAGAAAATCAGGTCGGATGTGCTCAAAATACTGGTCGAGAAAATCGGCCCAGGTTGGGCAGGCGGGTGTACTGAAGCCTGCGCCGAGGAACGGCACCAGTTGGTGCTTCACTGCCACCATCCGCTCGATGGTGGCGCAATTGTCGTATTGGTCAATCAGGTTCATGGGTGAAATTGAGTCTGGTTAATGGAATAGCAAGCAATTTTTTGTTAATAGGATCGCCCACCGGTCCCAAGGAAAGCTGGACCGTTGGCCTGGGAACGAATCGCTTGAGATATAGCCTGGAGCTAAGGCGTTTCGAAGCGGGCGATTTCGTCGTAATCGGACAGGCCGAGATCGAGCCTCTTTTTTCGCTCGCGGCAGGGTTCACATCGCTTGGGCTGCTCCAGGCCATGTTGCTTGAAAAATTTCTGCTCGCCAGCGCTAAAGGTGAACAGCTTGCCGCATTCCATGCACTCCAGGATGACATCCTCAAATTGCTCGAAGCTGCGATCTTCCTCAATGCCGAATTGCTCCCGCTGCTGGATGAACTGGCTAAATGGATGGCGATTGAACAGCGTTTCGAAGGGGGAGGAGTAGAAGTTTTCTGGAGTAAATTTGAAGCCGCGGATGTGCTGGATGAAGGGGATGTCCCCGCAGCCGATACATTTGACCGATCCAGAGGGGCATTCGCGGCGATGACATAGTCGCCCCACATAATTGAGGTGGGAGTCGAACACGAACACGTCCCAGTTATGAAAGTGGGAGCTCATTTTGCGCGCGGCACGGGCCAGCGCAGGGATTTGATCCAGATTGCTGAGAATGACGGCCAGATCAAGGTCCTTGGGATAGGGATCGCCTTTGGTTAATGAGCCGAATAGCGCCACCTCTTCGACGGTTTCGATGCCCTCGGCGCGATGGGCAAATTCGGTGGCTGCCTGTCTCAGGCGACTGATTTTGTCCATGGTTGCTCCTGAAATTGATGGCCGGCGTCGGGCTTTTCGTGCTTCGCTGGGTGTCATCTGTTCTGTCACAAACACCCGCCACCCGTTCCGTTGTTATGATTAAGATCTTTTTCGATTGCTTTGATGGACCGCGTTTGCCTATTGCCCTGTGGCAATATAGCACGATCTGCGATAAAAAGCAACTGATTTCTTGGTAGTGATTGTTGCTAATGGCGCTCGAGCTTTCGGCCGATGGGGATCAAATTCGATATCTTAAGTTTTTGGTCACGGAAAAAGGACGGGCACGGAAAAATAATGCTCAAAGAGGCGAGATGGCCAATTGAGAAACGATGAACATCGGGTTTTAAAGGTTAGGAATGACAATTTTGAAAGCGATAGGCAGCCGGCCTTTTCAAGCAGGGGACCATAAATTTGAAACCCATTAGCATCGCGACCAGCCCGCTGCTCTGTCGGGTTTTTCTCGTGGTTGCTTTGAAGAGGGAAATCAGAAGGACTGCCTCGGAACCGGATTTAAAACGATCATTTCATTTTGGTGAATGGTGATGATGGCTGCTGAGACGCACAACGCCCGAGAGGGATCCCGGGCGTTGTTCGACCGACAAGGAGTTGTTTGAAGAACAACAAGGAAAAAGAAAAAATGATGCAAGGGGCTAATTTAAACGATCTGCTCCGACGACAAGCAGGTTCTCGCGGATCAAACTCCAGATGATCTGAGTTACATTCTGCCGATCGATGGGCGATAACCGTTTCATGCGATAGTATCGATGGCAGCAGTCGCTGTAACTGTTATCCGCATGAGTGGGGAGGAGTTGATGCTGCGCGGCCAATTTCTCCACCTGTTTGACGACTTTTTTGACTGGGGTATAGGGATTCGCTGAAAAAACTTCGAGCACAAGTCGTTTCAAAATTCCGTAATCGATCATGGTCGTAACCTCGCTGTACAAAATTCACATTCGGATTTGGGGGAATTATTGCTGCTGTTCAATTCAATCAAACCTGAAATTCTAAAATGAAAAACTATTTCTCGAGCTGCCCACAGAACACACGAAAACGCACTGAAAGCGATTTTTATTTTTTCGGCGTTCGCGCTATTCCGTGCCTTTCGTGGGTAAAGAATTACCAGCTTCGATCGGCATGGTTCATCTTAGAAATTGAGTAGATATTTCAATATCCATTTCCGTGGCAGTTCTTTTTCCGTGGCCCCAAAAATCGGGACACCGAAGCGGAACTGCCACGGAAATTTTCTTTTTCAAGCTGCCCACGGAACACACGAAAGCGCACTGAAAGCGATTTTTATTTTTTCGGTTTTCGCGCTATTCCTTGCCTTTCGTGGGCCAAGCGGCCTTGCTCTGGATGGGGCTTGATATTCCTCCAGCATGGTTCATTTTGGAACCCTCGAACGGGCCATTATCGGTAATGATCCAGTAACTGGCGCGCTGCATTTATTCCTTGCAAAGGCTATGCCAGGGCAGGGGATTAACCCATCTTATTCAATCCCGGCCGTTAATCTGGTATTTATATTCGAGGAAATTGAGCCTTCTTGTCGATGAAAAGCAGGAAATTGAAGGCGAGGTGGGACGAAAATTACAATTTTAAGTTTGAAATTTCACTTATGAAATGCAAGTCTCGAGCGATGCTCGGTGCTGCGCTGCAAAATGCACGTGAGCTGTGCAAAGCTTGCTCAGTTGTGTGCTCGCTACACAGATCAAATTTTTGCTTGCATTGGATCATTATTTTGGCTATCTTCAGTTTGGTTTATTTCGAAATGATCGATTCAAATGGATGAACTTCTGCAGAGTGCTACCAAATCGCCAAAAGCGAGTCATCGCGAGGGGCGGAACGACGAAACAATGCGCTGTTGCTGGATCTGCGATGCCTCGCCTCGCTCGAAATGGCAAATTTCGCTGTCTTGCATCAGTCTAAAACTCTTGAGCAAAGGAGGCTCATGACGCCATGAATCTATATTTCAGAATGATCGTGTTTTGCCTGGTTGTGCTGATCGCCATTGAAGTTGCCGATGCGCAGGCCAAGGCAAAAGGGAAGCGTTACTCGATCGACCAAATTCGAATCGAGGCCGAAGTGCTGGGCGATGGGAGTTTGCGGATCATCGAGGAGCGGAGCTATCGTTTTCATGGAAGTTTCCGGTGGGCGGATTATTCGCTGCGATTGACAAAATTGGGGTGGGTGAGCGACTTCGAGCTGAGCGAGAACGGAGCAGCCTATCGCCCCGGTGACGATCAATCGCCGGGCAGCTACCAGCTCTCGATGGATAAAGAGCGATTTTATGTGAAATATAGTTATCGGGCACGAGATGAGGCGCGCACATTTCGGCTCAGCTATCGGGTGACGGACGCCGTGGTGGTTTATGATGATGTGGCGGAATTATACTACAAGTTTGTCTCGGAGCAGAACCAAAAGACCATTGGCGCGGTGGATGTGACGCTGAAATTGCCGCAACCGGCCGATACCAGTGAGGTGCGGGCCTGGGCCCATGGGCCATTGGATGGTCAACTGATGTTTGAAAATGGGCTGATCCAATTATGGGTGAAACCACTGCCAGCGAGAACATGGTGGGAGATTCGAACAATCTTTCCCAGGGCATGGGTAGCCGATGCCAGCAACCGGGTTGAGGCCCTGGCGGCCGAGCGGATCATGAGCGAGGAGCGCGCGCTGGCTGAGCAGGCCAATGCCCAGCGGATCAAGCAGCAACAGCGACAGGCCTTTCGCACCAAATATCAGGGCCAGGCGATGCAGATCAGTATCATTTTGGCGCTGGCGGGCGTATTGGCACTGATCGCTATCTATCATCGCTATGGGAAACCATTTGCGGTTCTGGGCTCAGGGAGATATTCGTCCGAAATTCCCAGGGATATTCCGCCAGCGGTTGCCAGCTACGTCTATTACAGCGGCCAGCTCAACTCGGGCGCACTGGTCGCCACGCTATTGGACCTGGCGCGGCGTGGCTTCTTGCGCCTGAAGGAATTTGTCCAACCAAAGCGATCGATATTCGGCCAGGCGCAGCGAGTCAATTATCGGGTGCATTTGAACCGTGAGTTTTTCAATCGGCATCGGGCGGAACTTTTGGCGCATGAGCGGGACATGGTGGAGTTCCTGTTTGAAGGGTTGGCTGGCGGCGGCGATCAGATCGATTTCGATGCGATTCGGGCTGCTCGGGGCAAAGTGATGCGCTGGTTCGTCCGCTGGAAGGACTTGATCAAGCAGGTCTGGGGCGATCGGCCGCTATATGACCGCGACAGCGTCAAGGGCACGCTGTTGGCAGTGCTGGTCGCGATCATCATTGTCGCGGCTGGGATCGTGCTTGCGGTGATGTTCGGTGTCCCAGGTGCTGTTGCGACTATCGCTGGGGTCGTGCTGGTGCCCCTTTCGTTCATCGTGCTTCGCTACACATCAGAGGTCAAGCAGCTCAGGACAAAATTGGATGGATTGAGGAAGTATTTATCGCGCTACCATTTCAGGATGGACTTGGGGCAGATGTTGGGCTCTGTGGAGCAATATCTGGTGTATGGCACTGCCCTGGGGATAGGGAAGAAGGCATTGCAGGAGCTGCTATCAGTTGTTCCTGCTGGTCAAAGCGGCAGCTATTTCGCCTGGTACGCTGCGGCAGCGAGTCATGGTTCTCCAGGCAGTTTTGCCACAGCGGTAAGCGCGATGGTTTCGGCCACGAGCGCCACCATGAGCAGTGCCGCGGGCGTCGGTGGCGGAGCAGCCGCTGGTGGCGGCGCCGGAGCTGGCGGCGCCTCGGGCGGAGCGGGATAATCCACTTGAGCTCCCGAACCGATTGCGGGACATCTGCCAGATATGTCGACTGGAACGTGACGAGGACTTGGAGGGCTTTCGAGGTTGGATATAGGCCTGATGGTGAAACGAGAACCCATAAAAATTAGGAGTGTGTCATGGTAAAAACTTGGCATCGGAAAAGTGTTGAAAGGATTTCCCGAAGAAATTTCTTCAAATTCGGCGGGGCGATCGTTGCCGGGACAGGCTTGCGATTGCAGCCGCTGCGACCATGGATTCAGGATCAGGAAGAAGCGCCGAAGAAAATCGTGCAATATAGAATATTGGGCCGGACTGGGTTCAAGGTCTCGGATATTGCTATGGGAGGCACACGATCGAACGAGGCGAACGTGGTTCGCTACGCTTACGAAAAGGGCATCAACTATTTCGATACCGGGGAGACGTACACGCGTGGGGCTTCGGAGCGGGCGATCGGCGACGCGCAGCAGTTCATGGATCGCAAGAAGATCTTCATCACCACGAAATTGCATCTGAATCCCGATGAGACCGCAGAATCGATCATTGGCCGATTGCGCCAATGTTTAGAGCGGCTGAAAACCGATTATGTCGATGCGCTCTTCCTGCATGGAGTCAATCAGGTATCGGAATTGAACCATCCGGGCTATCATGCTGCAATTCAGCAATTGAAGGCCGAGGGTCGTGTTCGATTTACCGGGCTATCCTGTCATGGGCCGCGTTGGGGCGAAGGGGATAGCATGGAACAGGTTTGTCTGGCGGCTGCTGAGGATGGCCGCTTTGATGTGATGCTGTTCATCTACAATTTCATGAACCGCGAGGTCGGGGAGAAAATTCTCGCAGCGTGTTCGGAAAAGAAAATTGGGACAACGGCGATGAAGACCTCTCCGGGCGTATTAAAGGTCGATCCGTTTGATCCCGATCATCTCACGGAGCAACAGGAGGAAAATCTGAAGCGGATGATCAGCCGGGGGATGACGCGGGAACAGGCGATCCAGCGGATGCAGGAGCAATTCAAATCGCAACAGGAGAGTTATGAGAAGACGCGGCCATTCATCGAAAAATACGGGCTCACCACGCAGGAGCAACTCCGCTTGCTGAGCATTCAGTGGGTGCTCCAGAATCCGCTGATGCATACGGTATGCGTGTCGTTCGCCGATTTTGAGTTGATCGATAAAGTAGTCCCGCTCTCGGGCACCAAATTATCCGATGCTGGAAGGCAATTTCTCGAAGATTTCCGATTGGCCTATCACAGCCAATATTGTCGCCATGGCTGCAATAGTTGCGTTGCCGCCTGTCCGCATCATTTGCCGGTGAGCGCCATCATGCGCTATGCCTATTATTACGCATGTCAGGGCCGAGAGAAGGAGGCTATGCTCAAATATGCCAGTTTGTCAGGCCTGAACGCGGAACACTGCATGGGATGCAGTGCGCCTTGCGCCAGCGCCTGTCCTTATGGCGTCGCTGTGTCGGCCAATTTGTTGCAGGCGCATGCCCTTTTGAGCTTTGCTTGAGCAAAGATCAACCTGGCCGAAATACTGAAATTGGAAATCTAATTTGTTCGAAAGGAATAGGATGAGAAACATTCATGTGCTGATCTGCGTGCTTGTGCTTTCTGCCAGTGCGCTTCAAGCGTTCGATTTTCCGAGCATCCCTGGTTGGAAGCCAGTGAGCGATGTGATGAGCTACACGTCGGAGAATCTTTATGAGTACATCGACGGGGCAGCCGATCAGTTTATTGCCTATGGATTTGTCGAGCTGCTGTCGCGCGATCTTGCAGCCGAGAGCCTGCAGGTGACGGTTGATATTTACGATATGGGCGAATTGTTGAACGCTTATGGGATGTACAAAACCGAGCGACCCCGGGACGAGGCGACGCTGGCCATTGGCAGCGAGGCTTTTGTTGCCGCCCCGTATCAGGCGTTGATGTTCAAAGGGAACTATTATGTGAAGATCAACGCTTTTGAGGGCGAGATCAGCGTGGAGAATATCACGCCGCTGCTAAAGGCGCTGGCCGCTACTCTACCTGGAACACCGGGTTTCCCGGAGCAACTGGGGCAACTCCCGACTGCTGGCAAAATTCCCGATTCCGAGGGATACGCGCGCCAGGCGTTCCTCGGGCTGGCCGAGCTGAACCGTTGCCTCTATGCATTTTATGAAGCTGAAGAGCGGGAATTTCGCTATTTCATTGTCCTGCCAGAGGGAAAATCCAGCAGCGACATCTGGCAGGAGCTGGAGAAAAAATGGCGACGCATCGAGCATGATAAACGTGCGGTGTTGTTCAGAGAGGTGCCTTATATCGGCATGGTCGGGATCATGCGGCTCGGGGAGAAAATGATCGGCGTCAGCGACTGCAATGACCAGGCCGAGCTGCTCGCCCGACTTTCAGCGGTAGCAGCGCCGTAATTCAGGTCCGATCTGGGCCATAGCGATGATTCTTCACCTGACTGGATGTCCGCTTACTGTCGTCGCATCGAGCAAACGATGGCCGAAGAAAAAACTCTTCCAGCCATCGGCCAGATAGATGGTGAATCTCAGCGATAATCGCCAGTTGGTGCGGACAAAAGGAATCGTCCCTAACAGCGGCTGCAGCGATTCGCGGATGACGTTCCGGCCATAAAAAGCGTTGATCGTCGATCCAATTGAAAAATGCATTAACTTTGAACGGCAATGCAGTATGCGCTTCACTGTTTTCATCCTCATGTCGTTATTTGGCGTGATGATCTGGCATTCGTTTCATGGCCAATCACAAAGGCGAAATACCATGACCAGTTTGGATGAAAAAATCGAAAGATTGAAGTCGCTCCATCATCCGAAACGGCCGCCTGGGCCGGGGGACTGGCTGGCGATTCATAGAGAGCCGGGGCAGACGTTCGAACAATATATCGCCAGTCGTCCGCTCAGGCCGAGTGGAAAGCTGAACAAGATTTACATCCAGCCCATCGGCGAGCTGACGCCAGGACAGCAAAATGTGGTCAATGCTACGGCGGAATATGTGGGTATCTTTTTCGGCCTGCCGGTTCGGTTGCTGAAGCCATTGCCCCTGGATATGATTCCCAGCAGGGCACGTCGCAGGCATCCAGATTGGGGGATGGAGCAGTTGCTGACATCCTACATCCTCGAAAAAATTTTGGTGCCACAGCGGCCAGACGATGCGCTGGCGATGCTGGGTTTAACCGCGATCGACCTCTGGCCGGGGATGGGATGGAACTTCGTATTCGGTCAGGCATCGCTGGGCGATCGCGTGGGCGTCTGGTCGATCTATCGCAACGGCGATCCAGATGCCTCGGCCCGTGAGTTCACCATTTGTCTCGAAAGAACGATGAAAACCGCGGTCCATGAGATCGGACATATCCTGGGCATGATGCATTGCATCGCCTACGAATGCGTGATGAACGGCAGCAATCATCGGGAAGAATCCGATCGTCGGCCGCTTTACCTGTGTCCAGTGTGCCTCAAAAAATTATGCTGGAACTTGCAGCTCGATCCCCTGGCGCGTTATGAAAAATTGGCGTCGTTCTGCCGACAATATCACTTGAATGCGGTCGCCCAATTCTTCGATGAATCCGCTATGCAGTTGAAGAAAGGCCATGTCCCGTAGCTATATTGACCGGTGTTGAGCCTGAAGCTGATCAAAGGCTTCGGTGATCACCCTTTTAAGACGAACAATGCCGAGTCGATTCGGCACTTTGTATGAGGACCGCGTGGCCAGTCAGTGCCAATGGGGGTGAATGGAGCCTCCAAGATACAAAAGGGGCTAAGGATCGGCTCAGAGGTTCGTTTCACGTGTTCTTCCATGGACTGGGCATCGGGTGAATTTACCTGGATCTCCGAATTCATGCTTTGCAGCGTTTTGAAATTGTGTATAACGTATTGGGAAAGGCAGGGATCGTTGTTATGTCAAAAATCCTGTTGAAGAATTGTTTTCATCTGGTGACCATGAATGACCAGCGTCAGCGTCTCTCGGGTTGCGATCTGCTGATCGTTGACAATCGCATCGAGCGAATCGCACATGGGCTGGTGGATGACGAAGCCAGACAGATTGATTGTTCCACCAAATTGGTCATTCCAGGCCTGGTGAATGCCCATCATCATCTATGCCAGACGCTCACGCGCAATCTGCCCCAGGTGCAGAATAAGCCGCTGTTCGACTGGTTGGTGGCGCTCTATGAGATCTGGAAATATCTGAATGAGGATTGCATTTACTATTCGACCCTGCTGGGGTGTGGCGAATTGTTGAAGACTGGCTGCACCACGACGACCGATCACCATTACCTCTATCCCCGGCATTTGCAGATGGATATCCCAGCGATTCAATTTGAGGCGGCGTCGAGGGTCGGCATTCGATTTTGCCCCACGCGGGGCTCCATGTCCCGCAGCCGCAAAGATGGTGGCTTGCCCCCAGAGAGCGTGGTGCAGGATGAAACGGAGATTTTGAGGCATAGCGAGGAGGTGGTCCAGAAATATCACGATCCCCGGCCCCTGGCCATGCGGCAAATTCATCTGGGTCCCTGCGCGCCGTTCAACGTCACCCCGGATTTGATGCGGGAGACTGCCACGCTGGCGCGGCAGCACGGCGTACGATTGCATACCCATCTGGCAGAGACACGGGATGAGGAGATCTATTGCCAGCAGGTTTATGGCAAGCGACCGCTCCAGTTGATGGAGGACCTGGATTGGCTGGGGCCAGACGTCTGGTACGCCCATGGCATCCACTTCACCGATGATGAGCTCAAATTGTTGGCTGAAACCGGGACTGGCGTGGCCCATTGCCCGGCATCGAATATGCGCCTGGGCTCAGGTATTGCCCGCGTGCCCGAGATGTTGCAGCTCGGGATCCCGGTGGGACTGGCTGTGGATGGCTCTGCCTCCAACGATAGCTCGGATATGGTAGGGGAGATGCGTCAGGCCCTGCTGTTGCATCGGGTCCATGCCGGTCCCGATGCAATAACCGCCGAACAGGTGTTGGAAATGGCTACGCTGGGTTCCGCGCGATTGCTGGGTCGCTCGGATATTGGTTCGCTGGAGGTCGGTAAGGCTGCGGATATTGCGATCTTCGAGCTGAATAAATTGGAATACACTGGCTCGCTGGCCGATCCTCTGGCAGCTTTGATCTTCTCCGGCATTAATCACGAAGCGGACATGACCATCGTCAATGGTCAAATCGTGGTTGAGCATGGGAAATTGGTGGGGATCGATGAGGCGGAGATCATCGCGAACGGCAATCGCCTGGCCTTTGGTCTCCTGCAACGAGCAGAACAGGAGGGGAAATAGCCAGAAATTTGATGCCTGCATGCGCTGGAATGATACCGTGTTATCAGATTCAGATTTTTGCAGTAGAATCTACTTAGCCTGAAATGCTAACGTGAAAATGGTCATCAAGAATTGCCCCATGAGAAGCACGGAAATCGGGCGGGGGTGTTTTTGGCGCTTTGAATTTCGTGTCGCACCGTGTATTTTTTGGGCAAAGGGTGCAAGCCGAGAATAGGACATGAATTGGATTTGGATGCTTATCGCCTTTATTGCTGGATTTCTGCTGGCGCTGGTTGCCGCGCTGGCGTTGCGATTCATTCAGGGAAGAACTGCTAAGGAGCTGGCCGCAGAGTTGTTCCGCGAAAGTGAGATGCAGCGACGCGCCAATATTGAGCTGATCATCGAAAGCCTGAAAGCCAATTTCGGAAATCTTTCACTGGCCGCTTTGTCCCGCTCCACCGAAGAGTTCCTGAAGCTCGCTAAGGCCAGATTGCAGTCAGAGCGCGAGGTGAGCATCAAAGAGCTGGACCAGAAAAAGGCGTTGATCGACCTGCAATTGAGCCGGATGACCACTGAGCTGGACAATGTAGCTCGCCTGATCAAAGAGCTGGAGCAAGATCGGATCGAGAAATTCGGTCAATTGAGCGCCCAGTTGAAAAATACCAGTGAACAGACAGCAGCGTTGATCCAGACCACCAACCAACTGCGCCAGGCCCTGGCCAGCTCTAAGGCTCGGGGCCAATGGGGGGAACGCATGGCCGAAGATGTGCTTCGGCTGGCCGGATTCATCGAAAACGTGAATTACCTCAAGCAGAAATCCATTGACGGCTCTCGTTCCCGACCAGATTTCACTTTTTTGCTGCCGAAAAATCTCAAAGTCAACATGGATGTCAAGTTTCCCATGGACAATTACATGAAGTTTTTGGCTGCAGAGAATGAGATCGAGAAGGCGAAATATCGGAACGACTTTTTGCGCGATGTGAGGGCCAAGATTTCCGAGCTTACGAGCCGCGATTACATCGATCCCGGCCAAAATACCGTCGATTACGTGCTGCTGTTTATCCCCAACGAGCAGATCTACGCCTTCATTCATGAGCAGGACAATTCGATCTTGGACGAAGGCTTGAAGCATCGCGTGGTATTCTGCTCGCCATTGACCCTTTATTCGATCCTCGCTGTGATCCGGCAGGCGGTGGATAATTTTGCCTTGGAACGGACCTCCAACGAAATCCTGTCCCTGTTCGGCGCGTTTAAAAAGCAGTGGAACGAATTCATGTCGCGATTGGAAATTCTCGGCAAGAAGATCCTGGAGGCCCAGAAGGAATACGAGCAATTAGCGGCCACACGGCGCAGACAGTTGGAAAAGCCGCTCAAGGAGATCGACGCTTTGCGGGCACAACGCGGTTTGCCGCCGGCTGAATAAAAAGATATCATTCCGACCAATCAAGGATTCGTGTTACATTTCAGCGCTTCGATCAAATAGTGTTAAAGCTGTCTGCATGCTCAGGGATGACAATACCGCTGATTTCTGGCGTTTCGCATGAAGAACTGGTCAGGGGTGATGGCGCGCTGATCAGGCATGGCCTAAAGAATATTTCTGAATTTTCTCGCGCAGTGTTTTTCGAGCAATGCCCAGAATCCGCGCTGCTCTCGATTTATTGTAATTGACTTGCAGCAGAACCTTTTCGATGTGGGCGCGCTCCAAATCCTCCAGGCTGGTGCAGTGGCAATGGCTGTCCAGATGGCCAATCAGGGGGCGGGTCAATGCGTTGATGAAATCAAGCGAAAGTTCCTCCCCGCGCTCCATGATCACGGCTCGTTCGATCAGATTTTGCAGCTCTCTGATATTCCCTGGGAATGGATGCGCCATCAATCGCTCCAGTGCTGTCGGTGCAATTCTCCGGATGCTTTTTCCATAGAAATCTGAGAATTTTTTCAGGAAAAATTCGGCCAGCAATGGAATATCTTCGACCCGTTCCCGAAGCGGCGGGATATGGATTTCGACGACATCGATGCGATAAAAAAGATCCTCACGGAACCGACCTCGCTCAATTTCCTGAGCGAGGTTCTTGTTGGTCGCGGTGATGATCCTGACATCGACGGTGATGGATTTATTGCTGCCCAGCCGCTGCAGGGTCTTGTCCTGAAGCACGCGGAGCAAGCGCGCCTGGGCGCTCAGGCTCATGTCGCCGATCTCATCTAAAAATAGCGTGCCGCCATCGGCGTACTCGAACTTTCCCTGCCTGGTCGCATTTGCCCCGGTGAAGGCGCCCTTCTCGTATCCGAACAGCTCGCTTTCGATCAGGTTCTCGGGCAACGAAGCACAATTGATGGCGACCATCGGCCTGTGGGATCGGCAGCTCTGGCGATGAATCGCCCGAGCCACCAGCTCTTTGCCGGTCCCGCTTTCACCAGTAATCAGCACGGGCACATCGCTCTCGGCCACCCGCTCGATCAAATTCCTGATGCGCTGCATCGCTTCTGAGCAACCGATCATTTCATCCCCATCGCTTCGGCGCTTGAACTTCAATTGCTGAACAGGCTTTTGCTCCGAGACCAGAATCGTGGGCCGGCCTATTGTCCGGCGCGACGGCTTTTGGCCCACCACCCGTTCTACTGCATTGCTGATGATATGCACCAAAATTCGCAACAGCGCCAGATCTTGTTCGCTGTATTGTGCTCCAAATAGCTTCTGCCCCAGGCTGAGAATGCCAAACAGCTTTCCATTACAGAAGATCGGGATGCGAAGCTCACAATTGAAGTACTTGTGCTCCTCTTCATCGAATACGATCAAAAAATTAGTCTGGCCTGCCTGAGTTAAGGCGAAAACTTCCCCGCCTCGAAATAGCCAGCGATCCACATCATCGGTCAATTCCACCCGGGGGATCGGATATCTTTGCGTTTTAAAGCCAGTGGCCCACAGCTCAGTGATGCATTTTTTCTCAGGATCGAATAGCATCAGTGAGGCCTGTGGGCAACCAATGATGGCGCTGATTTGCTCAACGATCAATTCAAATAGGGTATCATTTCGCTCTGCGGCGCACAATCGCTCACAAAATTGAGCCATCGCCATCAGTTGGTCATCGATGTTCGGCTCTTGTTTCGTTTTCATAGGCATGATGGTTAAAGACTGCAGAGATTAACGCGAATCCCTGATGGACTTATCTCTTCAAACAAAAATCACCCCCAGCCCTCGGGATGGGGCGGCCTTAGGACACAGCAGCGGAACTGCCACGGAAATTTTCTTTTTCAAGCTGCCCACGGAACACACGAAAGCGCACTGAAAGCGATTTTTATTTTTTCCAGCTTTTGCGCTATTCCGTGTCTTTAGTGGGCCAAGAATTGCCATTTTCGATCGCCATCGTTCATCTTAGAAATTGAGTAGATATTTCAAAATCCATTTTCGTGGCAGTTCTTTTTCCGTGGCCCCAAAAATCAGGACACCGAAGCGGAACTGCCACGGAAATTTTCTTTTTCAAGCTGCCCACCGAACACACGAAAGCGCGCTGAAAGCGATTTTTATTTTTTCGGCTTTCGCGCTATTCCGTGTCTTTCGTGGGCAAAGCGGCCTTCCTCGGCATGGAGCGGCTTTTGTTTGGACAGGTTGCCAACCTGTCCCACAGTCGCAAATGGCCCGACAGCCCGCTTGAGCTGGCTTCCACTTCTCAGCCCCAACCATCGGGATGGGGCGGCCCCTTTGAGCGCCATAAATTCGGTGGCGGTTTCGGTCTTATATAACGGATTAAATCGGAAAAGTTGCAGTGTTTTTTGTGAGGCATCTGAGCGCGGTTGAGGACCGCGTGATGCAATTGCTTTTTCGGCAGGTCTGGTCGAATTATCGCTCAACTTCAATGCAGCGTCCAGAGGAAGATCGAACAGGGGCGCTATATCTTCCGAAAGAATTCAAATGGTACTGTCAAAATCGGCTCGCGAAGCTGCGGTAATCCAGCATCCGAAGGAATGACGTTGAATCATTTGCATCCGATTTTTGTAGCAAAATCTCAATAAGAAGCTCGCATTTTATCATTAAAGAATACACCTCAAGTCGAGCATTCGCCTGCTGGAGCTCGCCAATGAAGGGAGCACATATTTGAGCTGATGGCTCAACCTGTTCGTTCAGGCCCACAATTTTTTTGACTAAAACGAGCCTGGATGAAAGGCCATTCGTGATCAATCAACCGCGTCATCGGATCAACCGGCCGAGGCTCAGGCTGCAACCAGCGCAATGTCGGTTGGCAAGGATGTATAGATCCACTCCGCTGGAGAAGATCAAAGCGATGGCATCTTCGCCACGGCAAACCGATGAGCTGATCGTTGCTGCGCGATTCGGTTTGGATCGATTAAATCCACTTCAGCAATGCGCCGAACACCAGGAGGCCGAGAGCATCCACGGCGTAAATTATTCCAACCACCATGGCCTTCTTGTTCAAGCCTCTCATATCATAAATCCAGAACGAAACCACGAAGAAGTAGAAATAGCCGATCAGAAAGATGAGCCACGGCGCGCGAGCGTTCCACCAGGAATACTCCCATGTGAGCGCACCGATGGAGTTCAGCAGCACTTCGACGAACACCATGAAGATCGACCCAGCAATGGCATAAAACAAGCGATTCGGGATACCGAGCACTTTGACCTGCCGATCCCGAGGAAGCATTTTGGCGAAAACGATCCCCGCGATGGCGAACATCAGGCAGATCTCGATGTTCAATCCGATCAGGATCGTGTAAGCTGATTTTCCTGGCGTTCCCCAGAGTGGCGCGTATTGGGTGAAATGGAACACCAATCCGTTCCAGATCTCATTGAACCAGTCCAATCCCCAATAGGCAAGCCCTGCAAATACCAGGCTCCAGTTCTTCTTCTCGATTTCGGAGGCATAGACATATACCACAAAGGCCAGGAGCGGGATGACATACCACTGAAAAGTGCTTCCATCCCGAAGATGTTCCAATGTTGCCAGGGCAGATTCGGTTGGCATGGTTTCCCTTTCATTGTTGGTTCACTGATGGTGGGCTAATTTGAGAACGGCAATTATAAGCAATTCTTTGAAATTTTTCAAGGAAAATTTTTGGCAAGCAATGATCAGGGTGCAATTTCAGCGGAGCATATCGATTTGGTTGCAGGGAGAATCATTTCATCTAAAGTTCAAACTGAACCATGATGATGAACAAGAAAATTCCTCGCCACGAAACAAGCGAGATCACATCAAATTCAAAGTTCAAAAAGCGCTGTTCGTGTATCGTTATGGGTTCCCGGGGCATTTGATGATACCTATAATTGTGAACTGATTATTACTCAAAAAGCTTTCCTGGAAACTGAGTCCGCAAAGCAATCGCAGAGATCGCAAGGCGAGTTATAAATAGTCATTTCTCTGTGAACTGCGTGATTCGCCTCGATCTCTCTGTCCCGAGACAGATACATTGTGGCCAGCATCCTTGGTCAGCTTTCGAATACCTCACGTGAGAATTTCAGGCGATCATCATTTTCATTTTCGAATTTCATGCTTTATGTGAACGGCTCATTTTGGTCCGTCCAGGATAGTTCAATCGGCACAGTAAAAGATGCGCGCGATGCTATTGCCCAGCGCTTTTTGCCCGTTTATGCAAGAGTTCGGTTGTCTCTTCCAGGGCATAAATCATGCGGTTTGACCGCGCTGGGTTTCAGGTTGATGGACGAGCCGATCTCATTTCGGAGGGAACAATGTCGCGGTTTGCTGCATCAGCAGATGCGCTAGCAATGCCACCACGAACCCGGTGAACAATGAGGATAAAACCATCATGGGAGCCAGATAAAAAATTTCGACCTGTTTCACGATGAGCATTTCGACCAGCCAGAGCTGGACGAAATTGTGGGCCGTAGCGCCCAGAATGCTGATCCCGAAAATGCTGAACATCTTCGAACCAAATCGCTGGCTCAATCCCATCACCAGCGTGGCAGCAATGCCCCCGGCCAGGGATAACACAAAAGCAGGATTGAAAAAGCTCCCCAAGAGCAGCGATCCGATCATGACGCGGATCAAAACCACCAGCAGCGCTTCGGGCATTCCCATCATGTAGAGCGCCATGAGCGTGGCAATATGCGCCAGACCGGGCTTTAGCCAGGGCAGGGGACGCGGGATCAGGGATTCGAACAAGAACAGAACGAGCCCCATCGCGGTCAGCAGCGCCAATCGGGTTAACCTGGCGTTCGTTAGCCCAGAATTTTTGCTATTGGGTGATGACATCGAATAGGTTTTTCCTCGTTCCTTCGATTTTCACGACGACTTTATTGGGGACGCAGACGATCATCTCGCCAGCGCGATGGATTTTGCCGGTCTTCACGCAAACTTTTTCTGGGCAATCCGAGTAGCTCACCCTCGCAGATCGCTGATGGACGCGAACAACCGTCCTCCCGATCGGCCCGGTAAGGGTAACCTCCTCGGTTGCCGATAAATCCGATTGATGCACGATCTGCCCGTCCACTTCAATGATGACCCGGGCGCCTGGGGCGCGAAAATGATCCAGTGCAACCAGGCTGAGAACCCCTAATGCGATCAGCAGTCCCACCAAAATTTTATCCCCCAGGGTGATGACCTTGAGTATGGCCGAATTCGAAAGTGCTTTCATCATGCTAACGTTTCAAAACGATTTCGAAAAATTGATACTGTTCATAGACCGTAGCCCAGGCATTGCTGAGATCTGGATCGGGCGAGGTGAAATGGATGCGCCAGCCGATTTTCTTCCCTGGCTCCAATTTGAATGGGACACGGCTATTGTTCGGGATTTTAATTTTCACGCGATAGCTATCATCGCTGATCTTGGTGGAAAGAGTCACTGAGGACTCCAGCAGAATGCGGCCGAACCGGGCGATGTATTGGGGTTCATCGTCCCACATCTCGTGATCGCCTTTGCCAAGACTGTCGCGATACCCGCGGACCGAAGGAGAGGTATCCATTGCTTGAATTTCCTCGAACCGATTGGAAAACGGATCAACCACCAATCGATAGTTATCCTTCCCATGCCACCAGCCGTCATTCAGCAGATCGATATTTAGGTGCAACTTGGCTGGCGCGCTCATATCGCAGCCGAAATAGAGGAAGTTCTCATCCCAATTCATGTAAATTTTGGCGCTCAGCGGTCGATCCATCAGAAATCGCGCCGAGGAGAAATCCAATTCCCTCGTCACTGGATACCACGTGGTCCAATCGCCTTCGAACTGCGGAGTAAAAAAGGGGATTTCGTGGCTGATTCGGTGCAGAGGAAATGGATCGACCTTGTCCTCGATGCCATCGCCATCCGTATCGGCCTTTTGGGGGTCGCTGCCGCGATAGATGCCGGCCATGAACTCTGCCAGATCATCGAGGCCATCGCCGTCCGTATCTGGCAGGGAGGGATCGCTGCCGAACCGAACTTCGTCCATGGGCAGCCGGGGATCGTTGTCGGGAAACCGATCGCCATCGGCATCAACGGCCTGCTCCACGCGTCCCCATGGCGATTTGATTTTCAAATATCCCTTGAAATTGCGCAGAATTTCGGCCTGATAGCTGAACTCCTCGCCGGCTCGAATCGCATGGTCCAACGGCCTGTCGCCATGCCACATCTCGCTGGCCCCGCTCTTGTCGTAACACACCAGATCGATGGAATGCTGCAACTCATGGATGAACAACCATGCAGCCAGATAATCCACGTTTGGGTCCTCGCCAGGATAGCGCACCGAGGATCGGCACGGATAGCGGAAGAAAGAATAGCCGCTTCTGCCGAGGATTTGCATGCCGCCGTAATTTCCGCCACCCCGAGGCGGCCCATAGATCGCCACCACCGCACCATATTGATCCTCCCCAACCCCATATTGGCGCAGATCCGGTTCCACATATTTCGCCCAAAGCAGACCATTGTCCGGGAAAAACTTTTTCGACTTGAAGTCCGGGATTTCCAGGTACGAAAGGTTGAGATGAAGCTGGCAGCCTGAATTGCGCCAGTAGAAAAGCCGGGCCAGCTCGATGCCGTTCTTCAGGCGCAGCACTTCATCGGGTGAAATCTGGGCCCCGGCCGTGTTGGTGTAGAATACCACCAGCACATCAATGGTGGCAAATTGGGTCATCGATCCTTGCCGGGTCGACGTTGCCGCTGGCGTTTGAGCGAACGAAACAGCGGCCCATAGGACAGCAATGACGCATAGCCAGCGCGAAACCTTATTCAGCATGAGACATCTCCATCGTTCCATAATAGTCCTGCAGTCGGTTAATCCATAGCGATCGAGCGTGGCTAATATAGCCAATCGGCCATTAAAAATCAAGCGAAATACTTGTCATCTTGAGGCCGCAGTGATTTTATCTGGAGGATTACAGAAAAACTCAGAACCATTTTCTCGTTTCCAAATTTTTGCTTGACAGGACGACAAAAATATTTTATATTGCGCCTACAACGATTGGCCCCACTCTCTCAGTTTTGCTCCGATGGCCATCAGCGATGATCCGAAGGTTGTCTACACGGCTGATTCGCATGATGGAGCGATCGCGTTTCAAAGAACGAATTGTTGATGGTCTGAGCATCCTGTGGTCGAAAGCGAGTGTTGATGATTTCAGAAATTCGGTTTCGATATTTGGCCTGAAACTCAAAAACAAGCATGATGATCGATTGTTGCTCCACGAAACAGGCAAAATCACACCCGGGTCGCTCTTTGTTCTTTGAATCTCCCGTATGTCTCGTGGGCAAGGTCTTTTCAGTTCATTTGCCATGGCGCATTTTCGAAGTTGAGGGGCGAGTTCCGAGCCCGTGTTCAAAATTTTACTGGTCACCGAAGAAGGACTGTCACAGAATATTGCTTCGAAATTTGGCTCGATATTTTGGAGGAGAGTGTAAAAGAGTTTCATTTCTTGAAACAGCTATTTTGGACAGAAGGGAATATACCAGGCCCTTTAAGCCGACGGCGCTGAAAGTGGGCGCTGATGGCTATTGTCCGATTGCCAAAAGAGACATCCAATGCACAATACCCATCCAAATTCCACAGCCTTAACCTCTCGCCCTGGCTGTTTGGGCTCGGTTTTGGCGCGATTTGTTAATTTCTATCGCCATCTTGGCAAGGCCGTAGGGTCCTTGCCTTATCAGTACGAATCGCCAAGAAGGTTCCTGGGGCTGCCCTGGCTTGCCATCAACCTGGGATTTGACGATCCACAGGGAAAAATGCGCCACGCCCGCGGCATTATTGCAATCGGAAATCGAGCTACAGGCGTCGTCGCATTCGGGATTTTTATCGCCCGCGGAGTGTTCACCATCGCTTTTCTTGCAGCAGGGTTCTTATCCGTTAGTGTGGCCAGTATCGCCATCGTCTCGGTTAGCGTGATTGGGCTGGGTTTCGTCTCTGTATCCGTTTTTGCCATAGGGTATCTGGCTATCGGGATTTTCGCAGCAGGGTATAAAAGTGTTGGAATCGTGGCAATAGGCCAGGAGGCCGTGGGAATGATCGCAATAGGACAAAAAGTCCGCGCATTATTTTGGCCCTGAGACCCAGGGCATAACAAATGCCGTTTCATCGTGCCAGAAATTGCCGTCTTAAGCGCGGCTGCAACCTCCGTCGCTTCGCAGCGATCGGCAGCGTGGCTGAAGCGCCAATCATTCGACAACAAGGTGGAAAATAAAATGACCAATAAGACAACATGGGAGCGGTTCTTTGACGCACATGCTCCAATTTACGATGAGAATATTTTTACTAAGAACACGGTCGGGGAAGTGGACTTCCTCCTGGAGGAGCTGAACCTTGGGAGAGGCGGCTCGATTTTGGACGTGGGATGCGGCACAGGACGTCATTCAGTCGAGCTGGCAAAGCGAGGCTATCGCGTCACCGGTCTGGACCTGTCGTCTGGGATGCTGGAAATTGCGGCGGTTGCGGCAAAGACCGCCGGGGTCCAGGTGGAATGGATCCGAGCGGACGCCACAAATTTTTCGTTTCCCGGACAATTTGATGCCGCCATCTGCCTGTGTGAAGGATCGTTTGGGCTTCTGGGCCAGAGCGACGATCCGATTGCGCAGCCATTGTCCATTTTGTGCAATATCTCTCGTAGCTTGAAACCGCGGGCAAGGTTTCTGGCGACCGTTCTCAGTGCTGCCCGCATGTTTCGGCTGCATTCGAACGAGGATGTCGCCTCAGGGCGCTTCGACCCTTTCTCGCTGGCAGAATTGTCCGATTGTGCCCCCTGCGAAGGCGGCGATCTCGTTGCTCTGCGCGAGCGCGGCTTCGTCGGTACTGAGCTCAGGATGCTCTTTGGCCTTGCAGGTTTTACCGTGCTTCATTTATGGGGAGGAACAGCAGGAAATTGGGGCAGGCGGCCTCTCGATCTGGACGAGTATGAAATCATGGTCGTGGCAACCAAGACTTCAGAGCCGACCGCGGGTGCGGACACGCTATTGCTCGCCGCACAGCCGTGAGCTTGGACAGCCGCGACCGTTGTCCATTTCCGAGCAATCTATGAGGTAGAACTTGGCGAATCGACAGAACAACTCGAGGGCATCCGAGGCCACTGGTGCCACTGTGGGCTATGAGGCCCAGCTCTGGCAGATGGCCGATGCCCTGCGCGGCTCGATGGATGCCGCCGAATACAAGCACGTCGTCCTCGGGCTGATCTTCCTCAAGTACATCTCCGACGCATTCGAGGAACAGCATGCGAAACTCGAGGCAGAAAAGGCCGATGGTGCTGATCCCGAGGACCCGGACGAATACCGTGCGACCAATATTTTCTGGGTGCCGGCAGAGGCACGCTGGGCGCGTCTCAAGGCCAATGCCAGGCAGGCCGAGATCGGCCGATTGGTGGACGACGCCATGGCAGCCATCGAGCGAGATAACCCGGCGCTCAAGGGCGTGCTGCCCAAGGACTATGCCCGGCCCGCGCTCGACAAGACGCGGCTCGGCCAACTCATCGATCTCATCAGCAACATCCAGGTCGGCGATGAGGCCAGTCGCGCCAAAGATGTGCTCGGCCGCGTTTACGAGTACTTCCTCTCGCAGTTCGCCAGCGCTGAGGGCAAAAAGGGCGGCGAGTTCTACACCCCCCGCTGCGTCGTCAAACTGCTGGTCGAGATGCTGGAACCCTACCGCGGCCGCGTTTACGATCCCTGCTGCGGCTCTGCCGGCATGTTCGTGCAGTCGGTCGAGTTCATCCGCGCCCACGCGACCGGGAACGGCAATGGCGGACAGGCCCGCGGCGATATCTCCATCTACGGCCAGGAGTCGAACTACACCACCTGGCGCCTCGCGAAAATGAACCTCGCCATCCGCGGCATCGATGGACAGATCGCTCACGGCGATACTTTCCATAACGATCGTTTCCCGGATCTCAAGGCAGACTATATCCTTGCCAATCCGCCGTTCAATGTCTCGGAGTGGGGCGGCGATCGCCTGCGCGACGACAGGCGCTGGAAGTACGGCATTCCGCCCGTGGGCAACGCCAACTTCGCCTGGGTGCAGCACATGATTCACCACCTGGCCCCGGCTGGTGTGGCTGGCTTTGTGCTCGCCAACGGCTCGATGTCGTCCAACCAGGCCGGCGAGGGCGAGATCCGGCGCGCCATCATCGAAGACGATCTGGTGGATTGCATGGTGGCCCTGCCCGGTCAGCTTTTCTACTCCACCCAGATCCCGGCCTGCCTGTGGTTCTTGCGCCGCAATAAAGCTTTGCTGCCATCGGTTAGAGGGAAGGAGGCAAGGGGAGAGGGTCGGCGCGGCCAGGTGCTGTTTATCGACGCCCGTTCGATGGGCCGCATGGTGGATCGCACCCACCGCGAGCTGACCGACGAGGACATCCGCAAAATCGCCGATACCTATCACGCCTGGCGCGGTGATGAAAAGGCCGGGGCGTATGCAGACGTGCCTGGCTTCTGCAAGAGCGCCATGCTGGACGAGATTCGCAAGCACGGCTACGTCCTCACCCCGGGTCGCTACGTCGGCGCGGCGACGAGGGAGGAAGACGACGAACCCTTCGACGAGAAGATGCGCCGGCTGACCGGCGAATGGCGCAAGCTGCAAGCCGAGGCCCTGCGGCTGGATGAGGCCATCGAGGCCAATTTGCGGGAGTTGGGGTATGGGGAGTGAGGGGCGTCTCTTATTTTACGATTCGGCGGTTTGCGAAAATAACGCCTTGCGTTATTTTCTGAAGTGAAAATAAGGAGAACACCTATGCACCGTGGCATGACCGGACGTTATGAAATTGCCCAAATTGGCGGCGAAAGGATTCAGGCTTTTGT
>FWWM01006534.1_pt1 | contig 24335 bp, 29 predicted proteins | sample 2228351 | NCBI WGS metagenome assembly FWWM01 (sample SAMEA103939774, study PRJEB20133) | metagenome
CGCTGTCGATATTCTGGATTCCATATTTTTCCCCTATTGCTATGATTTTCCTTAGTACTGGAGACTGGTAACCTGTATTCTGCGGCATTGGTTGCTGCGCTTGCACAGGTTCACGAAGTACCTGACGAGCTTTGTTCTGCTCATTGTTAAAATCAAAATTCTTCACAACTTCTTGGAACTCCTTTAGCTCTTCATTCCTATCCTCCTTTTTTAATATCCTAGCGACAGGTATGTTTTCTTGGGAGGCCACGACGTACATGGCAATGTCGCTGGTGATAGAGTGTGATGCGATCTGCCTTACTTTATCCATTCTAGAGTACATAGATCTCTGACCTATTTTTGCAACTAGCGCGTCCCGGATTGTTTTACTTACTGGCATACCATCTAGAACCTCTGTTCATGCACCTTTCTCCCATCCCTTTCGACTGTCTTAATCAATCCCTTCTGCCTGAGAGTAGATAAAGTGCCACGTACACTTCCTGCTGTTTTTCCGGTTATAGCGACTATCTCCTCAGTGCTCTTCCCATCGCACAGGTCATAGATCTTTTTCTCTTCGGATTCGTCCCTCAAAAGCTTCTTCTTTGCTTCTTCTATCTCTGTTGCACGAGTTAGGAGCAATATTGCCTTAATATCTTCTAGGGTATCCTATTGGAAAAAGTGGAGTAGGCTGGGCATAATGGAACCGTCAAAGAAATATCAAGGCCGGTATCAGCGGATCTGCTCCCTGGAAGAAGTCGGCTTGACTGTTCCTCAGATGAGAGGCACAGTATCACAATCTTCAGTAGAAACAGAGACAGCACAACAGGAAGAAATTATCAATGAATGAAACAGACGTCATTCTAAATGATATCCGCGCGTATCTACGCATCAGCGCAGCAGCCGCTGCTCGACCCGTAGCCGCCAAAACACTGGATCTGCAAGAAAAGGCACTGGCATATAGCAAGATGGATGGTAAAACTCCACAGAGTAAAATTGAATCCACAACAGGCATCCCACAGCAAACAATTAGCAGGTGGGCTGATGAGTTTGTATCTGCTGGCTTGGCCTCTGCACCAAACGAGTATGTTACTGCACACAGAGCGCTATTTTCCCTTAACGAGTTGGGGATCGATGTTTCTGCGCTGAAAAAACGCACGAAAGGTAAGAACAAGGAGCAGACAGTAGCGACAACTGCTTCGAGTGATATGACTACCGCTACAAAACAAGATGATGTAAAATGAGTAATGCAACATCAAACAGCAGAATCGAAGAATTGCTCGCAGAGATATTGAAATGGATAAAGTTTGCCGGGGCAAAAGAAGTCAGAGAAGTTTTGGCAACCACGTTAGACACTGACCAAAAGCGGTCGATATACTATCTAAGTGACGGCAATAGAGGCAGTGTCGAAATTGCGAATCTTACCAAAACCAGTGACAGGACAGTTAGGCGATATTGGGAGTCTTGGGCCCGTCAAGGTATAGTAGACCCATTAAAAGTTCGAGGAGGAGAGAGATACAGGAAATCTTTCGAGCTTGAAGACTTTGGAATCAGGGTTCCAGAAATTTCGCAACCACAGGAGGTTGCAGGTGATCAGGGTGAAAATAAATGACAGACGATAAAATGTTCAGAGAACTACGTAAGATAGCAAAAGTCCTGATATTAAGCAATGCAAAGTTAATCGAATCTGAAATCTCCAAAATCGCTACCACTGATGACAGAAAGAAAATGTGGGCGCTTATCGATGGGCAGCGGAGTTCGAAAGATATTGCTAACGAACTAAAAGTTACGCAGAGGGCTGTTCAATACTTCCTAAAGGAAGCCAAAATCGCTGACTTCATTGAATATGTTGAAAATGATGCTCCAAGAAAAACTCTTGAATATGTGCCTCCTGCTTGGATAGAGCTCCTAGTAACAGAAGCATCCGAGGATTCAGAGAAAAAGCCCTTAGGGACAAAACCGGAACAATTGCAACAGATTGAAGGTGAGAAAAGTAATGCCTGAACTATCAGAGAAAGATATTCTACTGAAGATGCAGAAGTCCTTGGACGAAATCAGAGCTATTCTGACAATTGCCAATCAAGACAAGCTCAGTGAGATAAAGAAAGGTTTGCTAAAAGAGGGCTCGGTTAAAATGCAAGTTTATAATTTGTGTGATGGGACAAAGACTACTGAAGAAATTGCCCAAGCTATCCAAAAATCTAATGATTACGTAAATTCCTATCTAAGCATTCTGAGAAGGGAAGGTCTCATAAGAAGTTATGAAAAAGGCGGCAAACAAGTCCATGAGCAGATCTTCTAGTTCAGATCGAGGATTACTATGGGAAGCAAAGAAACACTTGAAGATCATTACAAGCACGCACTAGCCTCTGCGATAGGCAATTTGGGTCGTAGAGGGGACCAATACATTATGGGTACAGATGCGACAGAGTTAGTCGAATATTACTATAATATGTACTGTCTTCCTGAAATCACGCTTACTAATAACGGTGAACCTCAGGTAATTACTGAAGGTCCTTCTAGGTCACATCAGAAGGCAGGATCAGCGAGAGTAAAGATCCAATTTGGTGTCGAGCCTGTTAGCAAAATAGAGCAGGCTCTCAAGCTAAAGTCAGAGTCTGATCTAGAAGATGGAACTTTCAAAACAGATGATGATAGTTTTTACTTATTTGAGGATTTGTCACCTTCGACAGCCAAAGAGCAGGTAGAACGACATAAAAATAATCTCAAGCAGGTAGTTAATGCAAAAAATGAAGAAATACTCTGGCGAAATCAAGATTTAAGGTCAGAGTTAACAAGAATCATACAGGAACGAAAATCCAATCTCAAGGCGCAAGAGGAGACCATTAAGCAAATTTCAGAAGTTGTTCCGCTTACACTAAGTAGAAAGCCATCCTCTCCTATTATTCCACTTTCAAAGAAGCAAGAAATCAAAATCAACCCTCCAAAACCCAAGTTACTTATCCAACCGAAGATAGATCAGAAAATTTTCGATGCCATCATAGATGTTCTGATTAGGGGTGGAAGGACTTTTGAGACTACACCTGGAACATTCAATAAACTCGATGAACCTGACTTGCGAAATATTCTGATTAGCTTCTTAAACGGAAACTTTAGCCTTCACGCGTCTGCAGAAGCATTCAATAAACTAGGTAAGACAGATATTTCTTTGCGTTATTCTGGCGACAATTTGTTTGTAGCAGAGTGTAAATTCTGGGGCGGAGCCAGTGCATACATAGAGACAATAGATCAGTTATTCAGATACTTGACTTGGAGAGAAAATCTTGGAGTAATATTATGTTTCGTTAAAGAAAGGGATTTCACATCGATAATAGAGAAGGCAAAGAATACCGCAATGTCTCATAAGACATATGTTAAGAATTCACTAAAGAACAAGCTCGACTCCTATTTTGTTACAAGAAATACCTTCCCAGACGACAAAGATAAAACCGTAGATATCCATCACATATTGTTCACCATTTTTGCTCCAAAGATTTGACGCTTTAGTAACTGCAAACCGATTATTGCAACAGTTTTTTCATGAGCGACTCTTGATAATTGACTTTACGTGTTCTTTGCCAGCTTCTGTCAATGAATATTTGGATACTCCGCTTTCACTTATTGTATTGACTATTCCTTGTGGCAACTTACCTATGTCTCTAGTGAAATTGCTTCCATTCCACCATCCTTCGGGTATGTTTAGAAGTCTTGTTCGATGCTTGCATTCCGGTTTTGATAATAGTCGTGGGGAATAGTTTAGAAGAATTAGGATTCTCTCAATATAGCTGAAGTCCTCTAGTTTTTTGCTAATTTCTGGAGGTATCCTAATATCAAATCCAAGTGCTTCGTCCACCTTGTCCTCTAAAGACTGAAGTTTCTGTAGGTTAGAGAGTATTTCGTTTTCGTCAGATCCTTCGAGTGTAAGACATCCGTATTCTTTTTTGATAGATACACCAAAAGTTGCCATATTTTAGGGAAATAGTTAGCTACAGATAAACCTGATCAAATGTTTGCTTCGTATACCTTCCATCTTATCCTAGTTTCATTGCAAGTGAAAGCTCTACTAAACCTCAATGAAGTTACGATCTACCCCCCGCATCTATCTGCATCAGGCTATTACGATTGTTTGCAGCGCGCTGATATATTTATTAAATCTTGCAAATATTGCTGCATATATTATTACCCCCGGTCTGACTGCATCTTGTTATGCAACAAAACCGAAAGATAATTAATTGTCAATGAAACTTTCTTTAGCAAAGGTTAGCAAGACAAGACTAATTGTCCAATGTATGAAGTAAAGACTTGGTGTACTCATTGTAAGACTTATAACGCGGTAGATGTCCCTGACGGAAATTCTGCGGATTATGCATTAGGGCAACCATGCCCAAACTGTGGTACAAGAGGCAGACTGGCAAGAGTTGAAGCGTGAAACTTGCACGCTCCTGATGGTCATGGTTGATAGCTAGTTAACTTGTAGCCATAAAGCTCATCAAAGGTTAAAGTGCCAAAGGATCGCAAATGTTTTCATTAAGAGCTGCGCTAGTATAGGCATAGTGCAAGGAGGTGGAATGGGGAAAGAAATATGTCATCATTCCAAAGAGGAGGCGATTTTTCAGGACAGCAACAGCAGCAAGTGCCAATTCTTGTCCTAAAGGAAGGAACCACTGAAACAAAGGGTAAGCAAGCACAACGCAATAACATTACGGCAGCAAAGCTTATTGCAGAACTTGTAAAGAGTGCACTTGGTCCAAGGGGAATGGATAAGATGCTTGTCAGCCCAGTAGGCGATGTCACCATAACAGATGATGGAGCAACTATTTTAAAAGAAGTAGAGATCGAGCACCCAGCGGCAAAGATGATGGTTGAAGTAGCCAAGTCTGTTGATAATGAGGTTGGTGATGGAACTACATCAGCTGTAGTTCTTGCAGGCGCGCTGATTGATAAAGCAGAGGAGCTCATTTCAAAGCAGCTGCATCCAACTGTAATTGTAGATGGATACCAAAGTGCTGCTGAAAAGGCAATCGAGATTTTGAGAGAGGCTGCAATAGACACAGGTGATGATCCTGCAAGCAACAAAGAATGGCTTTACAAGGTAGCAAGAACATCGATGCTATCAAAGCTGGTTTCAGGCGAGTCTGAACAGATGGCAAAACTGGCTGTGGATGCTGTTGTTGCTGCCGCAGAAAAATTAGGTGGTCAGTACAAACTAGATGCCGATAACATCAAGGTTGAAAAGAAGGCTGGAGGCTCTTTGCACGATACAAGGCTTGTTAAAGGTCTTGTGCTTGACAAAGAAGTCGTGCACGGCGGCATGCCAAAGAGGATTGAGAACGCCAAGATAGTTCTACTCAATGCACCATTGGAGATAGAAAAGACAGAAATGAGCGCAGAGATCAGGATATCGGACCCACAGCAGATGCAAAAGTTCCTAGAAGAGGAGGACAGGATGTTGAAATCTATGGTGGACAAGATAAAGGTTGCTGGTGCAAACGTTGTGCTCTGCCAGAAGGGGATCGATGACACTGCACAGCACTACCTTGCAAAAGAAGGCATATTGGCTGTCAGACGAGTAAAAGAGTCAGACGTTACAAAGCTTGCCAGAGCGACAGGGGCTAGGATTGTAACAAATATTGAAGACCTCACGTCAGATGATCTTGGCAATGCGGAACTAGTAGAGGAAAGAAAAGTGGAAACTGACAAGTGGGTCTTTATTGAAGGCTGCAAGAATCCCCGGTCTGTCTCTATTCTTGTACGCGGAGGCTCTCAAAGGGTAGTTGATGAGGCAGAGCGCTCGGTGCATGACGCCATTATGGCTGTCAAAGACGTTATCGAGTACCCCCATGTTGTAGCTGGAGGTGGAGCCCCTGAAGCATTCGTATCTGCAAAGATAAGGGACTGGGCCAATTCCATGTCTGGCAGATCACAGATGGCCATCCAAAAGTTCGCTGATGCGATAGAAACTATACCTCTGGTATTGGCTGAAAATGCAGGAATGAATCCGTTGGACACACAGGTTGAACTTAGGTCAAAAATCTCTGGAAAGGAAATAAAGTATGGCATAGACGTGCTAGGAGCAAAAGTTGCAGACATATCAAGGCTGAACATCTACGAGCCACTTGCAGTCAAGGAGCAGGTTATCAATGCAGCTACAGAAGCAGCTAGTATGATTCTCAGAATTGACGAAGTAATTGCAGCATCAAAACCAAAGCAATCCTCGTCGGAACCTAAGAGTCCGCAATATGGGGGAGGCTTTGATGAGCAATAAAGATATCGCTGTACATGTATGAGACATCATCCATATAAGACCTAATTTTTTCACTGTTAATGCTGCTACCTTTCCTGATTACCTCTATAAGCGGCATAGTAAATGACAGGATATATATTTCATCATGGGCCATAGGAAGGAAACCTACATTAGAAATATTATGCAATGAAAATGCCAGTTCAGATGAGCTTCTTTTTACCGTTGACTTCAATCAATGCCTATTTGCACGGCATTGCTATTGCAAACATATACAATTTGGTATATTTCAGAGCATTTGAAAGAGCGGTTGCAGAACAACAAGTTGAATATATCGTCGAGAGCCAAAAAATGTACAGCAAAAATGGTAGAGAGGCAAGATCTACAATAAACATATTTGAAACCTTTTACAGCAGTTGGCTTAGGAATGTCGATGATGAGCTAAAGAATGAACTAAAATCAGACTCTTTTGCTGAGCTGCTTTCAAAATATATCCAAGATCTTTTGAACCTTCGGTCTGAATTTAAAAAAGCCGGCTATCCTATGGATTATTTGGACAGGCTCTTCGAATTGTTCAAGCAAGGTCAATCCGCATTCTTCTTTCAGACAGCAAAAGAGTCCAACCTGGCTCCTTTTGATGTGGCATACAGAAAAGACAAATCTGGATTGCTTCATTACCGCTACGAGGACAAAGCAGAAGGCAGCAATTTCGGGGCTGACTCTGATACTAAGAAGAAAGTGCGGAAAAGACAGCCGCAGCCTCTTTTAATAATTTACGCACCCATCAATACCTTTCATATTCTTGACTTGAACCCGCGCAAAAGCGTAGTTAGAAACCTATTATCTCCAGGTGGATTAGACATATACCTGCTTGATTGGGGATATCCTGACAGCACTGATGACCACCTTTCTGTTGAAGACTATCTAAGGTATATTGACGATTCAGTGAAGATAATAAAAGAGCAAACTGGCGCGGATAAAGTATCGCTTATGGGATATTGCTGGGGTGGAATATTTGCGCTAATTTACTCTAGCCTGAATAACGATAATGTACGAAACCTCGTTCTCATGGCTGTCCCAGTAGATTTTAGCAAAGACGATACTATACTCACAAAGTGGTCAAAAGCGGTTGATATTGATAGGATGATGAATGAACTTGGCCGCATGGATGGCCAGATGCTTGATCTAGCATTTCTGATGCGTAATCCACCAAGATACGGTTTTGATAAATACATGAAATCCTTTCAAAAGATGTTCGATAATGAATTCGTTCAAACCTTTATTGATGTTGAAAGATGGTTGTATGATACGCCGCCAATCCCTGGCGCTCTCCACAGGCAGATCATCACAGATTGTTATATAAATAACCTGCTGGTATCACACAGGATGCAGGTTGGTGGCAAAAACACTGCTACGGGAGGAGGAAGCAAGCAACAATCTACAATACTAGCGGCCGTAGATCTTTCCAAAATAACGATGCCTGTGTTAACCATAATCGCAGAAAAAGACGACCTTGTTTCTCGCGCTTCTTCCTTAGCGATAAACGACCATACTTCAAGCAAAGATAAGTCAGTTTTTCAGTATCCTGGCGGCCATGTCGCACTGTGCATTAGTGACACTGCGCACAAAAAGCTATGGCCTGATGTAGCAAGATGGTTCCTCTCTAGATGAAGATATAGAGTTTTCTATCACATGCTGCGAGCAATAGATGATGAACTCTGCAGGACTCCCAATCTTTATCTAAAAAGTCAAAACAATCTAAAACTTTTCTTGTACATTGATACAACACGTTCTTATCATTTGATGTGATTCATGCTACCAATGAGTCTCTTAATAGAAGAAGAGGAGCAACAAGAGACAGAAGGAGTTCCGGTGTGTGGCGCAAACCTGTCGTCACCAGTAGTCGACACTGCGTACTACATAGACGAGATCCACTACAGAATAGGAAACAGGATGTACATTGAGAATGCAGACTAAGAAAAACTCTCAGGTTCCAGACATCGACGAAGATCGTGATCTAGAGCTGGAGAACATAATAGGGAACCTGATGATAGCACAGTACCAGGTAGACAAGTTGCGCTCTAGGCTTAGCGAGAGGGTCGGAGGGTACGGCTCCGCCAGCAACAAAAAGGGATCAGCGCACATTTTCAAGCACAACGACAAGTGGTACAAAGTGACAGTTCGAGTCGACGAAATGGTGATAAGCCAGCGGGACATAGCTGCCGACGAAATCAAATAGTGTGCGCTAAACAACGCACCACTTTTTTTCTTCTTCTATGTTATTATCGTCATTCTGGCGTGACAATGCCCGAGTTATCTCTTGCAAAAAGCATGTTGTTGAGCGTGACTTGAAACTTTGTGCCCCTGTGCTCCACAATGACCTCGATGTCGTCAAGCGAATCGGACACCTCCGCGCCTTCGAATTTTTTTATCACAACATGGATAGATTCATGGGATATCAAAGCCTCTATGAACGGCTCGATGAACTGAAAACTCCTGACGCCGGCCTTGGCGTCCCGCGCCGACTGGATTATAAGCATGGTTTCCTTGTGGTAGGTAAAATACGCCGGCGACTCATCTATTGCACACGCCAGCGCAAAATCATTAATCATATGAACGATCAGGATAGGCCGGATGAAAAATTAATCCTTTTCACCGTACAGCAGTTTCAGTTCTTCAAAACTTAGCTTTGATCCCGCTTCCAGTTTTTTCCTAGCTTCTTCCTTTACCTTGAACAGAGCGTCACTTGGCAGACCGTAGCCGTACTCTTCGCGCTGCCTTTTCCTCATCTCAGACATTGCGTCAAGCCGCGCGTTTATGGCATCAAACTGCTTTGCGATTTCATCATACTTGGCAAGATGCAGGTCGCGCTCCGGTGCCAGCTTTCTCTTCGAGTCATACAGCTTGTCCAGCGCGCTATTTATCTCTGATATCTTTGCCCTGAGCGAATCGCGCTCTTCGTCAAGCCGCCTTATAGCACTACTGATGCCGGCTGATTCATGCGTCAGCTGGGCAAGTTGATCCTTTATCGTGCGGGTGGCCTTGATGGCCTCCATCTTCATTGATGCTTCCTTTAACCTTGACAGGATCTCATTCTTTTCGCGCTCGCTCTTGTAGTCTTTGGTGTCCAAGAGCGCCTGATTATTCTGGACAGTTGCCTGCAGTTCTTCCTCTTTTTCAGGAGGAAGCCGGGCCTCCATCATTGAAAGAAAGTTCTTTGACTGAGAGATCTTTTCGCTCACGGCCAAAAGCTCGGCATTGCGCTTCTCGACCTCTGAGCGCACCTGCTTCAGTCTTTCAGTGTGAACGTCAAGGATGCTTCTCTGCTCCTTTATGTTGTCAGTTATGGCGCGTAGCTTGTTTCTGTCAATCTCGACAATCTTGTCTGTTATCTCTTTAAGCTCGCCAGCAAGCTTACGCTTTAGGGCGACAAGTTCGTCCCAGCCAAGCGATTTCAGATCTCGGGTATCAGCAGCAGACAACGCATTATGCCTTAAAAGTAAAATGATATAAAAATTTAACAAGCGTGCGGTTTGCTTAAATGGTACACGGCTATTGAAAATCGCTGTCAAAATACTGTGATTGGTGCGGAAGCCGTCTTTTGTGGGCGAATTTCCCATCGTGACGGATGCCGATTTCTGGACTTGTTGGTGCATAGAACCGCAACGATTTCCAGCAAATAGGATGCGGCGGGACGAAGCTTTTGCCTAAATTCGTGCTCAAAATTGGCCTCTTTTCTCTTCACAAGAGCTGGATTTTTCAATTTGACCTATAAATTTCCCCAAGTTTGGGCTTATTTTCTGCTTAAACAGAGCAAAACAAGCGTGCATAGAGCTATTCTTATATCCAAGCGCACAAGACCTACGCCTGTTGGCAACAGTAGGATATTGCGTAAAATGCAAAGCAAAAAGGGAAATGAAGGGAGAAAAGCAGATAACTATGAAAAACGGCCGTCCGGCTACAACTGGAGCATGCTCGGTCTGTGGGACCAAGATGTTCAAGATCGGTGGCGGTGGTGGCGGAGGCGTCAAGGCCAAGGCCAAGAAGGCTACTGCCAAGAAGAAGGGGAAGGCCAAGAAGAGAAAGTAAAACTACACATGGGTCTAGGGGCCAGCTCCTAGGCACCTTTTTTATGTTTCAAGTTTTTGTTGTTGCTGCTGTTTTGTCGGATACCCCCTCCCCCTTCAGTGCATCATTCATTATATACTTCCTTTAAAAAAGATAGGGCATAATGGCTAATTCGTCAAAAAATGTGGCAGAATTGGAAATAGAGGACATTGAAGGAATCGGGCCAACCACTGCCCGCAAGATGAAGGAAGCAGGAATAAGTTCGGTGATGGAGCTGGCCACCGCAGTGGCCGACGAGCTCGCTACAGACCTTGGTGGCTCAAAAGAGACTGCTGCCACCTTTATCATGGCAGCTCAAAAGCTGCTGAGAGAAAGTGGCGTTCTAGACAACGAGTTCACCACGGCGGACGTCGAGCTTGAAAAGAGAAAGTCATTGCTACGCTGCAGCACTGGAGCAAAAGCCCTTGACGAGCTCTTGCTTGGCGGCGTAGAAACACAGGCGATTACCGAGTTTTACGGCGAATTTGGAAGCGGCAAGTCGCAGATATGCCATACGCTATGCGTGACTGCCCAGCAGCCGGTAGAAGAAGGTGGGCTTGGCGGAGGCGTGATACTTATTGACACTGAAGGGACGTTCAGACCTGAGAGAGTTGACCAGATTGCAAGGGCAAGAGGTCTGAATCCTGAAGAGATCTTGAAGAGGGTAGCGATATGCAAGGCGTACAACAGCAGCCACTTGGAGCTTATAGTCAAGTCAATGGGCAAGTACATCGACGACTTTAAGGCCAAGATGATAATAATCGACAGCATCATTTCGCTCCACCGCGCCGAGTTTTCAGGCAGAGGAACTCTTGCAGACAGGCAGCAGCGCCTCAACAGCATAATGCACAAGCTGGTAAGAATCGCTGAGATCTATAATATCGCAATCATTGTCACAAACCAAGTCCAGTCAACACCAGACACATTCTTTGGAGACCCGACCAAGCCGGCAGGCGGAAATGTAATTGGCCACGCATCGACCTACAGGGTGTACCTGCGCAAGGCTGGCAACGACAGGATCGCCAAGATAATCGACTCACCATACCACCCATACTCGGATGTCAGGTTCACCGTGAACGAAAAGGGTGTCGACGACATCGAGTCAGACGCGCCCAAAAAGAAATCTGCAAAGGAAAAGGATAGTGACGACTAGCTAGGTCAGAGAAACTTTTTCTCTGCCTCTTTTAATTTTTCTATATCACCGCAGTATTTTATCATCTGCAATAGCTTGTCCTGAGCTTTTCCACTCTTGATCGCATCTCCTGCAATTTCAACGCCATCCTTGAAATCGTGCGCAATCTTGCTCACAACCAGCGCGGCTGCCGCATTGAGAACTACGATGTCCTGCTTTTCCTTGCTTGCTTTGCCATAGATTGATTGCAGAGTGCTCCTGATCGATTCTTCCTTCGAATTCACTACCAACTGTTCCGGCTTGGCCACCTTCATCCCTACTGCCCTTGGGTGGAGGCGTATCCTCTTTGTCTGCCTGTCGCCTGACACCCACAAAACATCATTTTCGCACGTGTTTGACAGCTCGTCAAAGCCGTCGTGCGCGTGGACTATCATTGCTTCGTTAATGCGCCCTTGGCACACTTGGGCAAAGACATCAAGAAGCGTCGGCTCAAAGACACCTATCACCTGACCGGAAATGTTGGTGCAGGGGTTGCTCAGCGGGCCTACCATGTTAAACACGGTCCTGATCCCGATAGCCTTTCTTGCGGCCGCAACGTGCTTCATTGAAGGGTGGAACAGAGGAGCAAACATGAACCCGATCCTGGTGCTTTCGATGCACGACTGCACCTTTGCCGGTGGGGCATTCAGATCAAGACCGACATATTCGAAAAAGTCTGCGCTCCCGGAAAGCCCTGACACCGACCTGTTGCCGTGCTTGGCAACCTTGGCGCCAGCGGCAGATGCCACTATGGCGGCCGCAGTGCTGATGTTAAATGACCTTATAGAGTCGCCTCCCGTGCCGCATGTATCAATGAGCGGGCCCTGCACGTTGGGAGTGATCTTCGTGGCATGATTTTGCAAGGAACACAGGACCGAGCCCAATTCCTCTGCAGTCTCGCCCTTCATTGCAAAGGCAACCAAGAACGCCGATATGGCAGCATCAGGTATGCTTCCACTGAGAATCGCATCAAGCGCTAAGGAAACCTCCTTGTCTGATAGATTGGTCCTCGCAACCAGCTTTCTTATTGCAGGCCGCAAGTCAGGCTGCTGCGCACTCATCTTTTCACCATCGAAAGAAAGTTCTGGAGCATCTTGCGCCCTTCACCAGTAAGGACCGACTCTGGGTGGAACTGGACGCCTTCAATCGGATACTGCTTGTGCTTGATGCCCATTATCTCGCCGTCGTCAAGCGCTTTTGCAGTGACCTTGAGACAATCGGGGATCGAGTCTTGCTCTGCCACAAGCGAGTGGTAGCGCGTGGCCTTGAACGGGTTTGCAACATTTTCAAAGATCCTGTCCTCCTGCATGTATTGTATCGGGCTTGTTTTACCGTGCCTAACCTTCTTGGCATTGATGACCTTGCCTCCAAAGGCATGGACTATGCCCTGATGCCCTAGACAGACCCCCAGTATCGGCGTCTTTGGTCCGAGCTCTCTGATGATATCAGTGCAGACCCCGAAATACTTGCGATCGGCTGGGTGGCCGGGGCCCGGAGATATCACTATCCCATCCGGGTTCATTTCCTTGACCTGCTCAAGCGTTATCTTGTCGTTTCTGACCACCACCGGCTCTGCTCCAAGTTCGCCAAGTATCTGCGCAATATTGTATACGAACGAGTCATAGTTATCAATTACAAGGATTTTCATTCAGAACCCCCACTTGAGAGTAGATTGTCAGCCGGAACGTGCCAGTCGGCGCCAAAAATGACCGCCTCTTTGCATTGCTCTCCATATTTTTACATGCTTGCACCGTATTTAAGTTTAGTGCACTGTCTCGGGAAAAATACAGTCAAAATTTAGGAATCTATATAATGCATGGAAACTATTGACAGCATGTTCGCATTTCAGGTGTGATTGGTTTTGGTCAGAGTCTTCATAAATGGTTACGGAAACATAGGCCGGCGTCTTGCCAGCGCGCTCTCTGTCGATAAAGAGATCCAGTTCATCGGGGTGGCAAAATATACAGTAGACGACAAGGTCAAGGAAGCGCTTGACAACCACTACAACGTTTTTGTCCCAAAGGAGATGATAGGCGCGTTCAAGGACAAGGGCTACAACGTGACAGGCGCTGTTGAAGAAGCCGTAAAGCAGAGCGACATTGTGGTGGACGCCGCAAAGGAAGGAGGAGGCTACGACAATAAAAAGAGCCTGTACGAGCCGATGAACAAGCCGGCGATATTTCAGGGCGGCGAAGACCGCCACGGCGAGCATGCAGTGGCAGACATGATCCACAATTCACGTGTAAACTATTCCAAAGCCGCAGGCAAGACCTACGTCATACAGGGCAGCTGCAACGTCTCCGGCATGGGCAGGATAATGCAGCCGCTGATTGAAAAGTTTGGCAACCGAATAAAGCGCTATGACGTTGAGCTCATAAGGAGGTGGGCAGACCTTGAGGACACCAAACCCGTCAAGGACTCGATCGAGTGGGATAGGAACCCGCACCACCAAGAAGACGTCAAGGACTTTATCCCGTCTGCGAATCTTTATGTTGATGCTTTCAAGGTGCCATCCCGCATGATGCACTTGCACCAGATGTTTATCCGGTTCAGCGACCGCGCGCCAACAAAGGACGAAATACTGGAATGCTTTAGAAACGAGTTTGGAGTCGCTATAATCAGCTCCGCCAAGGGCACCGGCGATGTCAGGAAGAAGGCCCTTGAGCTTGGGTTTGCGCACGGCGACACCAACATGGTGCACATACACCAAGACATCATAAGAGTGCAGGACGACGTAGTCAAGATCGGCTATTCTGACGACCAGACTGGCATGGTGATACCGGAAAACCACATGCTGCTCCAGTCCATGGTCTTCAAGCGTCCAAGGGAAGAAGCTCTCAAGAGGACTGACAACCTCTTTCAGGTTTCCAAAAAGCGCAAGATTCTAGAAGAGGAATTCAAGTGACGCAGGCATCAAGGAACTCGCAACTTTCTGTTATGAATTGATTGATGTCCTGTAAAGACAGGTACACGAGCTACAGCGTAAAGTCCAGCAGCTGCACCATGGACACTAATCAATCATATCTCGTGGAGCTTGTCAAATAAAAAGGAAGAAAGGCTAGGGATGGAAGCAACGTCCCTTGCTTGCATTAAGCGCCGGAGCACTGTGTGGTAACCCATTTTGGCATCCTGCCGCTTCTGCTTCTGGGGCCGTTGCAGCACTCATGATGACAACAACTCCAAGAATTCCTAACGCTGCCGCCAATGCTACAATAACAATTGCCGTCTGATTCATTAGTTGTAGGACGGAGCGATTCCTGATTAAGTAGATGTTGGTGTTATCGCGTAGAAAAAAATTATGAAGTCACTATTACTTCAAAATTCTCTCTCTATTTTAATCCCTTGGTTTGTCCTTCCAGTTTTTACTATCACTGAACCTTTAATCTCCTCCTCTGAGCTGTTGTGTATTATAATGGCAGCAGCAGAAACAGGGATCCACAATAACAAAGCCAAGAAGTCTGCTAGATCTGATGCAGCAAATGTGGAATATGTAGTAGATTGCATTTTGCTATTCTATCACCACCGGAAAAATCATGTCAACTGGACCGGTGATCAAGTGGGAGAACTAGACCCTGACTGCCAGTTCTGCAAGCCACATATGGAATTGAAGACATCTGGAAAATGACATCCACAGAGATGGACAAGTCATAACTTTTTTAGAAATCGGTTTCTCTTTAAAAACAATAACCCTCATCTATTCTTCTTCCATCTTCTTCAATTGTCAATATGGCATTAGGAGAAAAGGCGTTTGAAGAAAGCGGCAACGTAGTAGGCTTCAAGGTAACAAAGGTGCACCCAATAGAAGGGACAACGATGGAAGTAAGTTTTGCATATGTGACATTAAGGGCACCATCGCAAGATTCTCAAGTGGCAAAAATGTTGTGGCTCTGTGGCACAATGACACACAATATATACCCACACATCCACATGGCGCAATAGAGATGCAAGCAAGCTATCCATATATGGATTTTTTACGACAGCGGCTGAAGAGGGCGGAGGAGAAAGATCTCGGTTCATGTGGTGCGCTCATGAGAAGAGCAGGGTTTGAGAAGGTAGAAAGAGAAGAAGAGGTTTTTGGTGATGGTCAGCGGATATATATATTATACAAATTCGCAGAAATTGTCATGAATGAATGACCTTATTTTTGCATTGGAATCAGAGATTTTGACTCACCTATGACACAGTGATTCAGAACAACGGCATACGAATGGAAGTAGAAGCCAAGCCCTACTTGCCCGGAGATTGATAGCCGATACTTTGAGCTTTTGGGCTTGGTGTGTGTGCATAAGCCTGTGCCCTTGTTCACTAATAGGTCAGTATCGTTGTTATTTGGTATTCAGGCTTGTTACCCTTAAAAGTTAAAAAACTGATAATACGAATTAGAAAGGTGAATTGAAACTCAATAATAAGCCCGGCCACCACCGTATATGATGATGAGGATGCACCTAATAGCGGCGACCTGGCGAGTCAGATTGTTCAGATCTTCCGTAGCGTATACGACAATCGACTAAATATAACCGGTTTGGAATCTCGTCCTCTCAAATAATTCTGAAATGCAAGTCCTACTCATGGACTCCTGCCGCCAACCACATGATATATTATCAGTGTCATTCCCGGACGGCGACTTGCGGCTGCAGATAGAAGACTAATTGTCAACATGAATATGAAGACTTGGAAAGTGGATAGCCAAGCACAAGTAGCTATTGTATCCAAAATACCGACGAGTCGACAGAACCCTCAATAGATCCAAAAGGATGCTAGCGGTGAAAGATTACATGCCTCTCTCCGCTAGAATATGCCAATTCAAACTTTACACAAAAGCCAAATGATTCAAGAAAATTCTTTATCCTGTCATAATGCTGCGGATCATCATCTATATTATGAACTTCTATGAGAATGGAGAGGCCGGGGTTATTTGCCATTATTTGCGTCGCCCCTTTAATCACTTCAAACTCGGCGCCCTCTACGTCTATCTTTATCCAGTCTACCCTGCTGATGCCAATTAAATGGAGTATCTTATTCAGCGTGCAAGCATCGACGTCTACATATGCATTCTTGCTGTGAGCTCTGGATGACATGACTGTGTTGTAAATTTCTGAAGAGGTCACTTTGTAAAGCCGCAATCTTGTATCCTCAGAGTAAGCAGCGTAATTGAGTGGCAAAACGTTCGTCAATTCATTTAATTCAATATTGTAATTCAAAATTTTGAAATTGTCCGGATCAGCCTCGATGGCAACGACCCTGCCCATTGGGCCTACTGCTTTTGAGCTGACAATGGTGTATCTGCCGATGTGCGCGCCGACATCTACTACTACATCTCCGCTGCTTGGAGTAAACTTTTGCAGAACTTCTAGCTCTCTGCTTGGAGTATAGTCGCCACTGTTGATCCTGCATAGGTAGCTGTAGCCATACTTTGGGACGCGTACCTTTATCAGTTTGTTTCTATTTTTGCGATGATACAATCTCAATAGATGATAGGATGGGCTTTCGTAATCTGCAAGCCAAAATCGCTGCAGGAATTTTATCTTGTCCCTCCTTTTTTGGCCTAAAAGCAGACGCGCCGATCTCCTTGATGTAAGAAAGATGGCTTTTGGAAGGAACATGATCGCTCTATCGATTTCTGGAACATAGCCTTCTACGTATTCTCCCGTTAGCCAAGAAAGAAAGTGGTAGTGGTGGCCGCTACTGCCTTTTGCCAATGCGAAACAAAATCGCTCACTTTATTTATTTAGGTGCCCATGCCAAAGAATAATCAGGCACTCAAGCTGCCTATAATAACTAATAAAACAATCATGTCCTAAACGGGCGCCCTCCTTTCCTTGCAAGTATGTGCTTCTCGCCGTTATCATATGTCCTTTCAAATTCGATTTCAAATGCATGCGATCTGAGCAGCTCCAGCACCGGCCTGTAGGTCTCCCTGCCGTGGACTTCAATAAGAAGTGAAATATCCTTGCTTGCTGCAAGTATCTGGCTGCTGCCTTTAAGGACCTCATATTCTGCCCCCTCAACGTCTATCTTTAGCCAGTTGATCCTGTCGTGCCCCACCCCTGAGGTTTTGACAATGTAGTCTAGTGTGTGTGCCTGAACCTCGATGTACCTCTTTTCCGCTGCCTCGTGATATTTCGATACAAGGTAACCGGCCATCAAACTGTGGTGCATCGTGTATCCGAGCTGCTCGTCTGGTAGGTACAGCCTGAGCCCTGACTTCTCTTCAGAGAATGCGGCGCAGTTTAGCGCAATTACGTTTGATACGCCATTGAGCTCGATATTCCTGCACAGCATTTTGTAATTGTATGGATGGGCCTCGACGGCTATCACCCTTCCATCCCTGCCTGTGCTTTTTGCAGCCGTTAGCGTGTATCTCCCCATGTGCGCCCCCACGTCTACGACTACGTCGCCGCTTCTCGGACGAAAAACTTGGCGCAATATGTCATCTTCATGCTTGGTCATGACTACAAAGTCTTCCTTGTTGAGCGGGCAGTACGCCCTGTATTTGTCATGGTTGTGAACAGGTATTTCGAGCAGCAGCAACAGCTTGCCGTTGTCCAGCCCAAACAGCCTGATCGAGTGGAACAAGAAATCCTTGAAGTTGATCTGCTTTTCAATAAAGAGCGAGTCCCTCTTTGCCCTTCCAAGCAGAACCCTGAGCGATACCCTAGTCCCGAGGTAGGCCGCCCTTAGCAAATTTATGACAGCCCTGTCGAAAAGGCGAGCGCCTCTGACCTCTTTAAGCCACCATGCGTTGCTCCCGATGTGTTCCAAGCCTCTGTCGACGGTATGCGCGTTAGAACCCACTGCTGATGATCTATCCATATGCATCCCACATAATGTGGCGCTTTTTGCCGCAGCTTCATGATAGTCAACTAAGCTTAAGTGGATTTCCTCAAGATGTTCAGGTATATGCGGGCTTGCTTGTTTTTTCTTGGGCAGCAAAAAGTACATCCTATTGGATTTGCGCTTGCGTCTTCTTTTTTCCTTTAATAATGCCTTTTCCTGCCTCTTCATAGATCTGCATGTGCTGCCTAGCCACATGCTCCCATCGCAGCTTTTGCCGGAATTGTTCTACATTACTAGAATACTTTCCATAGTTCCTGTCCAGTTTGGACAATGCCTTGACAAATGACTTTTGATCTCTGTGCGTGATAATGCCAAGCCCCATTTTGGCAAATTCTTTAAAGAATTCCAGATCTGACGCCACAAATGGAAGGCCGTGCGCCAGAGCATCAAACATCACGCCAGATCCTGACGCAATCTTGTACGGAAGCAGGACTGCGTCGCATGCGAGCATCAATGTCGACAGGTCTTCGTCGCTTAGGAATCCTCTCTGCAGGTCTATGACGTCGCTCCTGCCGGCAAAAAATCCTGTTGTTTCAAGGTTTTCGTTGTTGTAATGGCTTCTTGATGAATTGATCACAAGCGCCCAGCCCTCTGGCATTCGCATCTTTTCAAGGATGTCCCATCCTTTTGTCATAGTCCTAAAGCCAATGACGACAGCCAGCTTTTTCTCGTATGGCAGCGACATTCTGCTTCTGGCCTCCTTTTTGCCAGGGACTGGAGAAACGGTGGGCTCGGCTCCATGATAAACGATGTGCCCGCCGCCCAAGATCTTGGTCATGTAGTGTGAAAAGCATATCCCTGCCTGGCTCAGCGCGAGTTTTTCCTTGTTCAAATCATGAAAAGAATTGTAATGTAGTAGGCTCTTCCACATCCTCACTGCCAGTCGCACAGGGACGCCAAACTTGCCTGTTCTGCCAGTCCTCTTTACGAGAAGCGACTGTCCAACCCATTCCCTAAAAGTGTACGCAGAGTGAAATGTGGTCACGATGGGTACTTTGCAATTTTCATAGAAAGAGTCGATGTACGTCGCGCTCTTCCTTGGATCTACGGCATCAAGAAACAATCCATAAAGTCCGGGCTCAAACTGCACATGCACAATGTCTGGCTTTACGTCGTCGACGATCTTCAAAAGGTTATCCGAGTTTCTAGGGTTTGAAGGAGAAATAGAGCCAGCATAATCTCCCTTTCCCTTCTCGTCGCATACTACTATGACTTTATTAGACCCGTATTTTTCTAGCGCGCGGGTGAGGTTGGCGGCATAGCGGCCTACTCCGCCGGGCATCGGAGGGTATTCTGTCGAAACCATCAGTATTTTCTTCAATGTCACTTATTACTGCTACCTCCTGCGCTGGAGATTCTTCTCTGGCCTTTGAGCATATGTATTTTGCAAACCTTCTAAACGAAACAAGAGCAACCTCTCCTTTTGCAGTTTAAGAAACATTTTTTATAATGCGGATTACTTGTTACGCGCTGCGCCTGTTCATCGATAGAGCTCAACATGCTTGGTATCATGCTAGAGCATTGTCCCTTTTTTCAACACCCTGCCGCGCAGTAGTGGTACTGGCGGCTGGAACTGCTCCAATGGGCAGGCCCTGTGACAATTTCTTCAACTCATTCTTGAATGCGTCGATCTGCTTCTTCTTTTCGTCTGTCAGCATGTTGTTAGCTCTCAGGATCGCCTCCGTAGCATCCAGCTGCAGGATGCCCATCGGTATCATCAGGTCTCTCTCTTTTCCCGGGGCCGCCCTGTACAGGTACGGGTTTTCCTCGATGGCTACCGCCTGCTCTATCCTGAACTGTCTCTTTCTGTGGATATAGTGCCCTCCAAGTATGCTCAGGATAGTGAAAACTACCGTCGCTACAACAAGAAAGACCCATATGTTTGAGAACATTGCATTGAGGATAGGAATATTTTCAAGCAGCAGCCTGTATTGGATCGTTATCCAGTTGGATATTGCGATAAATAGCGCTATGTAGGCTGAATAAAATTGCCTTGATTCCCAGAATCTCCTACCAATCCACTCCCCAAGGCTCATTTTGTTTCTAAAAATAGTTCTCGCTGTCATATTCCTGATCATATTATCAGACAGACTCCGTATAACAGATTTTATGTAAGGGAATAGAAAACTTTAGCCTAAGAATTGTACATCTTTTTTGCTGAACCGTTTCCGTAGCAAGTGATGCACTTGGAATAAAATCTGGTATGCTCCTCCGCAATCCGATCCCACCTCAGCCTTGGCGCAAACTGCTCGACGTTCCTTTTGAATTTTCCATATTCTCCTGCAAGGGTGAAAAGCGCCTTGGCCAATGCAGCCGGGGTCCTTTCGCTCGTTATGCCAAGCCCCATTTTGGCAAATTCTTTAAAGAATTCCAGATCTGACGCCACAAATGGAAGGCCGTGCGCCAGAGCATCAAACATCACCCCGGAGAGCGAGACTACCCTATATGGAAATATGATCGCATCACAGGCAGATAGGAGTTTTGACATAGTGACATCATCCATGTATCCAAGATCAAGGCTGATCGTAGATTCTTTTTTCAGTGACAGCGGCTTTTCTACACCGCGTTCATGGCGCGTCTGCTTGACCACTATCGACCAACCCTCAGGCAGTTCCAGTCTGTCCAGCAAGTCAAAGCCTTTGTACGAGCCGACGTAGCCAAAGGCCAGCAAAAGCATCCTGTTGGTAGGCAGTCCAAACTGCTTTCTAAACTCCTCTTTGTTGTTTCTTGGCATGGCGGCAGTAGTGGTGCTGGTGATTGTCGTCTGTGCTGACACAGTTCTGATGTTAGTGGTTGAATTGGAGGATGGCAGATGGGAACTCGCTTCTGATGACAAAAGGGCGGGCTCTGCACCATGATAAATGACGGTGCCCCGTTTGACTACATTGTGAATCGTCTCTGCAGGACTTATTATCTCAGTAGAGAGGCGAACTACTTGCAGTAGCAGATCATATCTCCGCTCCATCACCCACTTCCTTATGGCTATCCGGAACGGGGTAGGCAGGAATCCAAACCTGCCCTCCTTTCTCCGCGCTCTTTCTTTTATGTAGCCCTGATATTCTTCATAAGGAAAGACCGTATGCAGCGTCGAGACGGTGGGTACGGGGCATGCCCTGTAAAATTTATCAAGTGTTGACCCGTGAAGTATCCTGTTTATGGTATGGCAGACAGTGGTATCGATTTCATAAAGGCCCCTCTCGTACTGTATGTTGACGATATCCGGTTTGAGCTCCTCGACCAACCTGAGCAGCCTATCTGAATTTCTCCTGTCCCCTTTTTTGATTATGCCATATACTTTGTGGCCGTCAAGGCCGGGGTCGTTGACGCCATCGCCGCTACTGTTGCTGTTATTGTTAGCCAGCTTTTCAACAACGGTGCTGGTTGCGACCCACACCTGCTCGATATCCGCCCTCTTGCTCAGCGCCCGTACAAGGTTGCGTGTATACCTCGCAACTCCTCCTGTCATTGGCGGGTATTCGCCTGAAACCATCAGTATCTTCAATTTTTTCTCTCACTCGCACATTCATGCGTACTTGCAATCTTCTTCTTATGCTGCCTCTGCTGGCTGCGACCTTTTGCCAGCCTCGATTGGCACGCTTTTGACCTGCTCTATGTACTTCTTGATCTCTTTTTTGAATTCCTTTGAAGAAAACCGCATTGCCATGTTGCGCATGCGCCGCCGTGCCGTCTTTGAATGATCGCCGCTATCAATAATTCTGGCTATGCGGTCTGCCGCCTCCCTTACTGTGCCGTATTGATACTCTGCTGGAACAATTTCGCTGCATCCCCCATAGGACGGGACAACGGGCACGAGCCCAGCCGACATTGCCTCTACGATCGACATGCCAAAGTGCTCGCCTGCCATCGTATGAAGGTACACACTGCTTTTCGACATGGAATCCAAGAGCTCTTCGTTCGTGGCGTTTGGTTTCAGCCTGACCCTGTTGCCAAGGCCGTGCCGCTCTATCATGTTTTGAAGCGACTTAAAATAGGAAGTGTTGGCCCGCATGAGCGCACCCGCGATTTCAAATCTCGTATCTGGCAAGAGAAGGGCAACCTTGATGGCGTTTTCAATCTGCTTCTCGGGTGAAAACCGGGACACCGTCAGAACCTGTGAGCCGTCTGCAATGTCCGAGTCGCAGGCGTTTGAGAACCTATCGGTATCTACGGGCGGATAGAGAACGCGAACATCGATATCCGGGAAGACCTTTTTTATGGCGTTCTTGCTAAATGCAGAGTTGACAAGGACCAACCCTAGATTATTATTATTCCTCGCTGCGCGCTTTGCAAGAAAAGATGAAATGGATTGATACGGCTTGAAATATGCTCTCCAGAAGAGAGAGTTTTCGTACTTCCAATTCCTGAACTCCTCGGAACTTGTAAGCAGAAAGGCAGGAAAATGCACGTACGAAATCTGGCGTGAGCCTTCAATGTGGTAAGGTAAAAGGTCGCCGTGGGTGTTGAGTACGATGTCTGCGCCGTGAATGCGGCTTGATAGCAGGACCGTCATCAGCTTCTGGTACATGCCAAAATAGTTAGCCTTGAATGGCAGGAGTGATATCGTGTGCTTGATTTGAAGGTCTTTGCCGTATGCCTTGGCAACGCGTTCTAGGTCGGGCGGCTGGACAGTGATAAGGTCGACCTCGTATCCAAGCTCGTGAAGCGACTCTATTGCGTCTATAGCGACGGTAGTTTCTCCACCAAGCGTATTGAGTGTATGGTGTATTACGGCAGCCTTCACAAACCATGTCAATCATAATATCGATATTACTACTTGCAAAAATTCGTACATTATCTAATGCTATGAAATACTTCTATTTTGGCGACATTAGACATTCTACTGAAGAAGAATTCAAGCCGGATTCTGGTGCTGTGGTTGCTAGTTAAATAGCCATGATGTCATTGTATAGTTATGAAAAAATTCAACAAAACACAGTCATACGGCAAGTGTGAATGCATCTGCCACAGAAGGCCAAACACCGACTATTGTGGTTACTGCTCGCCTGCACATGTTAGAACGCAAGGATAAAAGGGATTTTACAAATCTCTTAGTTGCTGTTATTGTCATCATCATTATACTTGACGACACAGGACTTTGTTATTCTGCGGTGGGCCGAGTAATAGGCCAATACAAGCAGTCCGATCGCAAGCAGACGGAGCGGAAGCTGATAGTTTGACAGGATGGTTGACGCGGCAACTCCTGCAGTGCCAAAGGTGGTCGCAAGGTAAAAGCCGACTGAAGAGCAGCCCGCGCACACGCTAGAGACAGTACCAAGGGCAGAGCCAGAAAAAAATGATGACGACGATCTGCTCGCTCCTGACTTGGAATTTCTGGCAATATAGACGTTCATGCTGACAATTATGCCAATTAGTGGCACGGTGATGTTTGCCAGGACAAAGCCGGGGATTGCGTCCTGCGGTATTGGATAGTAAAAGTCTAAAGACGGCGAAAACAGCAGCAGGCCGTCCAAGGCGTTGAATATTATCCAGAACCCAACCGTGACTGTGGCAGCCAGTGCTATGTATGGCTTTGAGAATACTATCCTTGCTGAGAGCCCGGCAGGCACCATATTGTTGTTGGGCATGCTAAATGGCCCTACTCCTATTATTCTTTAAGTGGCATGGAAGAATTCAAATAGTGTTCTGAGCCATAGTAGGTTGCTTGGCACAACTACAGTCAAAGAAGGAATGTGCCCTCTGCGGTACGACTCTACCTGTTGGAAGCGAGGTCAGCATATGCAACGAGTGCATGAAGTGTGCCGACTGCTGCGTCGGTCTTGAAAAGTTGAAGGAATAATACATACGTGCTTTGAGCTTATTCACGTTTCGCACCCGGCTACAAATTATGCAACAAAAAATTCCAAAGCAAAAGGCAAGACACCATCTTCTCCTATATGATGTTATAGAAATATCGGGGTTGTTGCCTAATTCGATATCGCATAGCATCTCACCTTGAATCCCAGTCTGTTCGCGCATTGCAGCCGGTTCAACACTTCCGTGTTC
>FWWM01006535.1_pt1 | contig 24334 bp, 25 predicted proteins | sample 2228351 | NCBI WGS metagenome assembly FWWM01 (sample SAMEA103939774, study PRJEB20133) | metagenome
CTTTTTCTTTTTTTTACGTGAACTCTTTTCAAACTATCAAACCGACTATACGACTTTAAAATTTTCACAAAATAACTGGTTCAGATTGATAGAAAATCTTTGCAACTAAGCCTCATAAACCATGGTCTCAATTTTTTCAAGATCTTGTATCTTTATTGTCCTGCCCTGAAAATCAATCATTCCTTCATCGCGCATCCTGATCAGTTCTCTTGAAAGAGAGGGTCTGTGCACGCCAAATAGTTCCGCCAAATCCTCCTTGGAAGATGGTAGTTCGATGCTCAAACTCTTGGTCTTCTTGTACTGCTCCAAAAGATAATTGCAGATTCTTTGTCTGAGGTTCATGAGCACGGATTCTTTCAAACGTCTGTCCATCATTAGAATTCTATCGGAAAGGATGCGAAGATAGTTCCTCAGTATTCTTTCATTGTTTCTCACAAGCTTTGTTATAGCGATTTTATCGAGAAACAAGATGAATGTTTCTTCCTTGGCAACAACAGTGGCTGGAACTTGTGAATGAGACGAAAACAAAACGGCTTCACCAATCGTATCTCCCTGTCTAAGTGTCGTGATTTTGTACTGCTTTCCAGACGCGGAGACGTGAACAACATCGACCGATCCTTCTATTATTACGCCGATGAACAGGAGTTCTTCACCTTCTTGAAAGACCGTCTCGTCCTTGTGAAAGGTTTTTTGAACAAACGAAATCTTTTTCAGCTCCTCGAAGATCTCCTGCTCATTCAACCCACTGAAAAGTTTTGAACAAGCCAAGCTGTGGAAATTCAAACGAATTAACCTCCTTTGTAATTAGTATACATCGACTTGCCAAAACTGCTTCTGTAACATCTGTTACTGAAAAATCTACAAGCCCAGGTTATTTTCTGAGTGGAGGTGCGAGAAATGAAACGCAAGATCGTTAAGATCGACGAAGAAAAATGCAACGGCTGTGGACTCTGTGTTACCGCATGCCATGAAGGAGCAATTCAGATGATCAACGGCAAAGCAAAACTTGTGAACGAAGATTATTGCGATGGACTTGGAGCTTGTCTTCCTGTTTGCCCAACTGGTGCTATAGAAATAATTGAAGTTGAACGGAACACAAACACGTCGAATCACGAACATGAAATGCACGTTGTACACAATTCACAGCAGTTACTACCGTGTGGTTGTCCCGGTTCAATGGAGCAGACAATTCAAAGAACAATGGTTGAGCATCATCAGGATGCCGAGCTACAAAATCACTCACATGTTGAATCCCAGCTGACCAACTGGCCGATTCAGTTCAAACTCGTAAACCCCTATGGAAAGTTCTTGCAGGATTCTCATCTTCTGATAGCAGCAGATTGCGTTGCTTACGCTTTTGCAAATTTCCATCAAGAGTTTATAAAGGGCAGAAAGACGATAATAGGTTGTCCAAAACTCGACGAACTAGACCTTTACTATCAGAAGTTCGTGGAAATCTTGAAGAACAACACGATAAAGAGCATCACAGTTGTCAAAATGGAAGTTCCATGCTGTAACGGTATAGCCATGATGGTAAAGCAAGCTATGCTTGAGGCAAAAACGATAGTTCCATATTCCGAGATAACGATTTCTATAGACGGCAAGATAATCCAAGATTGAAGGAGGAGTGAAAGTGAAAATGTCGATGTTTTGTTATCAGTGCCAAGAAGCTTTGAACAACGTGGCTTGCACGTTGAAAGCTGGAGTTTGCGGCAAATCTGATGAAACTGCTAAACTGCAAGATGTTTTGCTTTACGTCGTAAAGTCCATCGCATGGCTAAACAGACAGGCAAGAAAACAAAGGATCAACGAGGAGAGGACGAACAAGTTCTTGCTCGAGAGCCTATTTTCAACGGTGACAAACGTTAATTTCGATCCAGATTATTTTGTCAAAAAGATCAAGCAGGGTCTGCTACTGCGAGATTCTTTACTATCAGCGTTGAAAATCGAGTTGAAAGAGCCTGCAGACTTTTTGACTTGGTCTGGTCAAGACAAAGAAGACTTCTTGAAAAAATCAGAAGAAGTCGTGATCTTATCCGAGCATAGCGAGGATGTTCGATCTTTGAAAGAACTTGTGATCTATGGAATCAAAGGGATGGCAGCTTACGCTTACCACGCTTATGTTCTTGGTTTTAAGGATGAAGAGATATACGAGTTCATGGAGGAAGCTCTTTCTCAGACTATCAGAAAAGACATAACAATCGACGAATTGATCTCCTTGGTCATGGAGACAGGTAAGTACGCAGTTAAAACCATGGAACTACTTGACAAAGCAAATACTTCAAGATATGGCAATCCACAGATGACCAAAGTGAATATCGGTGTTAGAAATAGACCTGGAATTTTGGTTTCAGGTCACGATTTGAGAGATCTGGAAATGTTGTTAGAACAGTCCAAAGATTCTGGCGTTGACATCTACACACACGGTGAGATGTTACCCGCCCATTACTATCCATTTTTCAAGAAATATCCACATTTTGTCGGGAACTATGGCAACGCTTGGTGGAAACAAAGCGAGGAATTTGAGAAATTCAACGGTCCAATCTTGATGACGACCAACTGTCTGGTTCCGCCGAAGGACAGCTACAGAGACAGATTGTACACAACCAACATGGTTGCCTTTCCAGGAGCAAAACATATTCCAGAAAAAGAAGACGGCACAAAAGACTTTTCAGCGATCATAGAACACGCCAAGAAATGCCCCGCACCAACACCCATTGAAGAAGGATTCATAATCGGTGGTTTTGCGCACAACCAAGTCATGGCGCTTGCGGACAAGATTGTTGAAGCCGTCAGAAGTGGGGCGATTAAGAAATTCGTTGTGATGGCAGGCTGTGATGGAAGATTTCCAATCAGAAAATACTACACAGAATTTGCGAAGGCCTTACCGAAGGATACGGTTATTCTCACCGCAGGTTGTGCAAAGTACAGGTACAACAAATTGAACCTTGGGGATATCAACGGAATACCAAGGGTACTTGATGCAGGTCAGTGTAACGATTCTTACTCGCTGGCTTTGATTGCGCTCAAGTTGAAGGAGGTATTCAACTTGAGCGATATAAACGAACTTCCAATAGTTTACAACATCGCATGGTATGAGCAAAAAGCTGTCACGGTTCTTCTTGCCTTGCTTTACCTTGGAGTGAAGAACATCCACCTTGGTCCAACGCTACCTGCTTTCCTGTCGAAAAACGTGGCAAAGTTTTTGGTCGACAAGTTCAACATAGGTAGGATTTCAACGGTGGAACAAGACATTAAGAACTGGATTGGTTAAGAAAGACAGTCGGGGCCATAAGCCCCGACTTCTTTTATAAGGTTGGATCTTGACCAAGGCAGTCAGAATTTGTTAAGATTAGGATGTACGTACATCCGATTGTCCGAAGGTGATGGAATGAGGTGGTTTGAAAAACTTCTCAGGATCAGGACCGGGGTGCAGGTTCAGCTTTCAGAGAAGAACGGAGCAATAGTTCTGGAAGGCAAAGCAAAAAGCTGGGAACAGGTTGTCAAAGCCGGAAAACTTGCGACGAAATTTGGATACAGGGGTGTTGTGAATCTCTTGGAATGCGCATGGACCGGCAAAGATGTCGTCAGCAAGCCAAACTTGCGCGACTGGGAATTAGATGGAACAAAAGTCGACGTTCTCGTGATAGGAGCCGGTGTAATTGGTTGCAGTATAGCAAGAGAGCTTTCAAAGTACAAATTGAAGATTTTGGTGGTTGATAAGCAACCAGATGTGGCTTGCCACCAAAGTTCAAGAAATGCGGGCATGGTTCATCCTCCGATTGCCCCGAAGCCTGGAACAAAAAAAGCCTTCTACAACTCTTGGGGAGTGAGAATGATCCCCCAACTTGCCAAGCAGCTTGACTTTCCATACCTTCAAAATGGCTTGATAATTCTGTTCAAAAACCCTTTGCATCGAATCTTCGTCGGTTTTTTGAACAACAGAGCTCGAAAGAATGGTATAGACAGCTTCAAGGTCTTATCAAAATCTACGGCGAAAAAGCTGGAGGCGAATTTGGTTGATCAGTTTACTTGGGGTTATCTTTTGCCACAGGCGGGAATAGTTGATCCGTTCAAAATGACTCTAGCGTTTGCGGAAAATGCCGTCCAAAACGGCGCTCGATTTTGTTTCAATACTTTTGTTGAAAGTATGGAAGTTGAAGAGGACAGGATTATCTGCGTTTTAACCAACCGCGGCAAAATTTTCCCAAAAGTCGTAATAAACGCGGCCGGGCTTTGGGCAGATTATATAGCAAATTTGGCGAACGATCAGTTCTTCACAATTCACCCGAGAAAAGGCGAGATGGCGATAGTAGACAAAAAGAAGGGTTCACTCGTTAAATCAACGATTTCAATGATTTCAATATCTCAAGTTGCTTCGGTCACAAAAGGTGGAGGTGTTATTCCAACCGTACATGGGAACATACTCTTAGGCCCAACGGCTCAAGAAGTTCCTTACAAGGAAGACTACAGCACAAGCGAAGATGGTGTTAGATCCTTGATAGAAAGACATGCCAAACTCGTAGATGGCTTGAGTGAAAAAGATATCATCACGTATTTTGCGGGAAACAGAGCAGCAACATACGAGGAAGATTTCATCGTCGAAAAATCTGTTAGGATTCAAAACCTGATCCACGTCGCTGGAATACAGTCGCCGGGACTCACAAGTGCCCCTGCAATAGCAATAGATGTTGCGAAAATGGCTGTTGAGATTTTGTCAAAATACATGAAAGTGGTGGAAAATGAAAGATTTTGCCCCGTTCGCAAGATCGAGCCAGATTTTAACAAGCTTTCTTTGATTGAGAAGCAAAAGGTCATCAAGAAAAATCCAAGCTATGGCTTGGTCATTTGCCGCTGCGAGCAGGTGACAAAAGGTCAGATTGAAGAAGCCTTAAAGTCCCCGATCCCAGCTTCAACACTTGATGGAATTAAGTGGAGAACAAGGGCGGGAATGGGAAGATGTCAAGGTGGCTTTTGTACACCTCAAATACTCTGGATCCTTGCCGAAAGGGGTTTTGATTTGACGAAGTTCAGCAAAAATGGAGAAAGTTCGTACATCCTGCTTGAGCAAACGAGGGGAGATTTTGATGGTGAAGTTTGATGTCGTCGTGCTTGGTTCAGGTCCAGCTGGATTAGCGGCAGCAATCGAATCGAGCAAGACTGGTGCAAGAACTCTCCTAATCGAACGGGAAAGACAACTTGGCGGAATCTTAAAACAGTGCATTCACGAGGGATTTGGTTTGGTTGAGTTTGGCGAAAGACTCACTGGTACTGAGTACGCCGCAAGGTTTCTGAAAATGCTTGATAACTCTCCGGTGGAAATTTTGACGGAAAGCTTCGTCATACAAGTTGAAAAGGCAAAGAATCTATTCTTTTTAACCGTTCAGAACCCGAATGGAATTTTTAGAGTTTCAAGTAAATCAATAGTTTTTTCAACAGGCTGTCGCGAAAGAACTTCAAAGCAGATCTTTGTACACGGTGATAGACCAAGTGGTATCGTTACAGCCGGTACCGCTCAATATTACGTTAATGTCATGGGATATCTGCCGACCAAAAGATGTGTCATTCTCGGAAGTGGAGATATTGGCTTGATAATGGCAAGACGATTGACGATAGAAGGCGCAAAAGTTGAAGGTGTATACGAAATAAAGCCAGAGCCATCTGGTTTGATAAGAAATGTGGTGCAGTGTCTTGAAGCTTTCCACATACCCTTACACCTATGTCATACGGTCAAAAGGGTTTTTGGGAAAGGCAGACTCGAAGCTGTGGAAATCGTTAAGGTTGACGAGTACGGAAGAGTAATTGCAAACACCGAAAAAGTGGTACCATGCGATGGTTTGATAATCGCCGCAGGCTTGATACCTGAGAACGATCTTCTGGAACAGCTGAATGTACCGATAGATGAACGCACCAATGGGCCTTTGGTCGATCAAAATTGCATGACTTTGGTTGATGGAATTTTCGCATGTGGCAACAACGTTTTTGTGAGCGATCAAGTTGATTATGTGACACAACTTGGCAAGGTTGCAGGAAGGTCTGCCGGACTTTATTCCTTAGAACTGCTTGAAAGGAAGAAGCTAATACCGATCGAGCACGACGAATTTTTTGCATTTGTGGTACCACAGTTTGCCGAGTTGTCAACAAGAAAGGTTCGGGTTTATTTCAGATCAAACAGACTGCTGAAAAATGTCAAAATAAAGGTAATGGGCAACGAAGAACTGACTGAAAGAATCTATGCGTTGCTAAAGCCACAGCAGACGGAATATTTGGACTTGGTACTCGACGAAAATGCGAAGTTCTTGGCGTTGAGAGTTTTCGAATTTGAGGAAGAAAGTCGTATCCAAAACGATTCAAGAAAAATCGTATGCAGCGTTTGTCCAAGAGGTTGTGAGGTTGCAGTGTCAAAAGAAAAAAGCCAAGTCAAGCTGAATGGGTACTTATGCCAGAGAGGGCACGATTTTGCGATGAGAAACTTGGTTGATCCGCATCAAGTTTTGTGTACCACTGTGCGGACGGTTTTCGACAGCCAGCCTCTCTTGCCAGTTAAAACTGACAGACCGGTCGCCGTCAAGGACTTTCAGAAGATAATGCAAGTGGTGCGAGAGATTATCTTGAAGGATGAAGTCAACGTTGGGGACGTGGTTTACGAAAATGTCGCCGAAAGTGGTGCAAACCTTGTCGCAACTTACTTTTTGAACGTGGGAGGTAGGGGATATGGGAAAAGAAGTGATTTTGGCTATTGATTGCGGGACTCAGAGTCTTAGGGTAATGCTTTTCGATCCAACTGGAAAACTGGTTGATCTTCACAAGCATTCCTTTGCACAGCCTTACTTCTCCCTTAAAGCTGGATGGGCGGAGCAGGATTTGGCAGTATATGTTAAAGCTTTGCAAGAAGGATGCAAAGTTATAAGCGAAAGGTCATCCCAAGCTTGGCAGAATGTTCGAGCGGTTGTTGTCACCACTCAAAGGGACACCTGTGTCTGCGTTGATAGAGATGGAAATCCGCTCAGACCAGCAATTCTGTGGTTGGACCAGAGGATGGCAAGGTACGACGCAAAACTTCCTTGGTATTACCGCGTCGGATTCAAAGTTGTGGGAATGGATAAGGCTGCGAAAATATCGTTCAAAAAATGCAAGGCGAACTGGTTAAGACAAAATGAACCATATACATGGGAAAAAACCGACAAATTCTTGTTGCTCTCAGGTTGGTTTCACTATCTTTTGACCGACAAGTACGTCGATAGCACTGCTAACCAAATTGGGCATATTCCCTTCGATTACAAAAAGCATACCTGGTCGGATCCGAGAGATTTTCATTCGTACCTATTTCCGATACAAAGGGAAAAGCTACCGGAACTCGTTCAGCCTGGCACTGCTTTTGGAAGTATAACCAAGAAGGCTTCACAGCTCACGGGAATAAAGGAAGGGACACCTGTTATCGCCGCTGGTTCTGACAAAGGATGCGAAACTTTAGCCGCTGGATGCCTTGATGAATCGATGGGGTGTGCAAGTCTTGGGACAACATTGACCGTGCAGGTCACAACGAAAAGATACATGGAGCCTATAAAATTCATGCCTTCATATCCAGCGGTTGTACCAGGGCATTACAACCCAGAAGTCGAAATATTTCGAGGATTTTGGATGATCAGCTGGTTCAAAAAAGAGTTCGCATTGTACGAAGAAACCTTAGCTCACCAAAACGGTCTTTCAACTGAAGAGCTTCTTGAACGACAAGCGCTTCAACAAACATGTCCTGGCTCGATAGGGTTGATAGTTCAACCTTACTGGGGTGCAGGATTGAAGATGCCAGAAGCGAGGGGAGCAATCATAGGTTTTGGTGAAATGCACAACAGAGCATACTTGTACAGAGCGATAATAGAAGGCTTGGCATATGCACTGAGGGATGGAATAGAGAAAATAGAGAAAGTATCAAAGGTGAAGATGAAAAAGATCGTTGTAACCGGCGGGGGATCAAGATCGGAACTTGCCTGTCAGACAATTGCCGACGTCACAGACAAACCAGTGTTGAGGATGGGAATTCAGGAAGGATCAGGACTTGGGGCTTCGATCGTTGGTTTCTGTGGACTGAAGTATTTCTCAAGCTTTGAAGAAGCGGTGAAAAAAATCTGTAGATACGAAAAAACATTTAACCCCAATGTTGATAACTCGAGGATCTATCAAGAGCTCTACCAAGAAGTCTACAAAAACCTCTATCCAAAACTCCGAGCACTGTACAAAAAACTTCAGAAGATAACAGGCTATCCAGAGTGTTGAAGGGGGAGTTGACATGGGTTTTGTACCAAAATGGGTTGAACAGGTTGCGCCTCTTGACTCGTACAGAGCGATTTTCAAATGGGGTGATCCAAATTTTTTCAAGCACCCAAACGAAAGGTTGTACAACCTTTTGAAGAAAGCCCTGAATCTAACGGACAAAGACTTCGAACAGCCTGTCAATCTTGGCTTTGAAAGGGTTAAAGTGGATATACCAATAAGACTTTCAAACAGTCAGCTTGAAAAACTCAGGCAAATTGTTGGAGAGGAAAATGTGAAAATAGATGATTTCTCGCGCGTTAGAGCCAGCTACGGTAAAACGGCTTACGATGTTCTTAGACTTCGGGAGAAAATAATAGAAAATCTTCCCGATGCAGTCGTATATCCTCGAAATGAAAAAGACGTCGTTGAACTTGTGAGATACTGCAACGAAGAAAAAATCCCGATATATCCGCGTGGGGGAGGCTCCAGTGTCACACGTGGCACAGAGTGCGTAAAAGGTGGTATCTGCGTTGATTTTACAAAACATATGAACAAGGTCATCTCGATAAACGAGACAAACCACACAGTGACAGTACAACCCGGGATTTACGGTCCCGTGCTTGAGGAAAAGTTGAACAACGCCCCAGAACACTTCGGTACAAAACATAAGTACACCTGTGGACATTTGCCGCAATCCTTTGAATATTCCACGGTCGGCGGTTGGGTTGTGACAAGAGGGGCTGGGCAGAATTCGACGTATTATGGGAAAATAGAGGATCTTGTGGTTTGCCAAAAATACGTGACACCCATAGGCGAGATAGTGACCCAACCATATCCAAGGGCTGCACTCGGTCCTTCGATCGATCAAATATTCATAGGAAGTGAAGGCGGTTACGGTCTTTTAGTTTCGGTTACCTTGAAGATCTTCAGATATGTACCCGAGAACGACCAAAGGTTCAGTTTCATTTTTCCAAGCTTTGAAAACGCTTTGAATGCTTGCAGGGAAATAATGCAAGGTCAGTTTGGTTTTCCATCTGTGATGCGCCTTTCAGATCCAGAAGAGACCGATGTTGCTTTGAAGCTTTACGGCGTAGAGGAAACGATCATAGACAGGATGATACGATTGAAAGGTTATAAACCCATGGAACGTTGTCTGCTGCTTGGTTTGGCGCAGGGGGAAAGAGATTTTGCAAAGAACATCAAAAGAAAAATAATGAAAATCGCCAAAGAATTTGGTGGAATGTATACAACAGGCTATGTTACGAAGGCTTGGGAAAAGGGAAGGTTCACCGACCCTTACATCAGGGACGATTTGATGGACTTTGGAATAGTCATAGACACCCTTGAATGTGCCATGATGTGGGATCAAGTTGAGCACATTTGGAAAACTGTGAGAAGCTTTTGCAAAGAAAGACCAAACACAATTGTGATGAGTCATTGCTCTCATTTTTATCCGCAGGGAACAAACTTGTACTTCATCTTCGTTGGAAAGTTCAAAGATATTGGGGAGTTTGTCGAATATCAAAGCGGAATTCTCAGCAGTATAGTAAAATCGAAAGCGGCGTTAAGTCATCATCACGGCATAGGTAAGTTGTTCGCACCGTGGTTTGAGGAGTGTATTGGGACAAATCAACTTAACGTCATGAAATGCTTGAAAAAATACTTTGATCCCAACAACATAATGAATCCAGGCGGAACGTTGGGATTGGATTTAGAGGTGAAATGATGAATGCTTGACAGAAACAGCCCTGTCCCACTGTATGTGCAACTCAAAGAGTTGATCAAAGAAAATATTTTGAAAGGCCAATGGAAAGAGGGAGAAAAAATACCAGCAGAGTACGATTTGATGGAGCAATATCAGGTGAGTAGGGCAACGGTGAGAGAAGCTATTGACGAGCTTGTCAAAGAAGGGTTGCTGGTTCGTAAGCACGGATATGGGACCTTTGTCAGAAAATTGAGACCTTCCCTTGGTTTTGAGCCTTTGATAAGTCTTTCTTACGCGCTCGAGACTTTTGGGATGGTCTCACATAATGTTATTTTGGAGCACGGTTTCATTCCTCCAGATCAAAAATTGCTAAAACAAGCGAAGTGGAAAGACCTTGAAAAGGTTTATTTTTTAAAAAGGCTAAGGTTTGTGGACGATATTCCAATAGCTTTGGAAAGCTCCTACTTTTTACCTGAAATCGGTCAAATACTTCAAAGTAGAAATCTTGAAAGTTCCTTGGCGAGGATACTGATCGAAGAAGTACAGCTTGAAGTCAAGAAAGTAGAACAAGTTCTTTTGCCAAGACCGGCAACAGATGAGGAAAAGAAGTTGATGAATCTACCTTCCTCAGCCCAGGTGATTGAGATGCAGAGATGGATTTATGCCGAAGGATTTCACGACGTAGTTTATTACCTTGGTTTGGCTATGCGCGATGATCTGGCTCAACTCAAGCGATGAACATGGTTTACCGAATGCCTATGCAAGCTGTTTCAGGTCGGCTCATAAGATGGTTATCAGTGAGTAAGAGGTTGATCTTGTTGACTTTTTCGACATTCTTCGCACAACCCGTAGAAAATAAGAACGTGGTTGATAACCTTGAATTTGTTTCGTGACTCTATCTTGCTTTCCAGTTCGTCAAGCAAATCTTCGTTCACCTCTTCGACCTTTCCACATTTCACGCAGATCAAATGATGATGATAGTGAGCTTGATCACTCACAAGTTCGTATCGGGACCTCTCCGAATCCCAATCCACCCTTTGGAGTACGTTGAGATCCTGAAGCAAGGTGACGGTCCTGTAAACCGTTGCAAATCCAATCCTCGGTTCCAATTTCTTCGCTATCTTATGTATCTCTTCGACGCTTAGATGTTCTTTTTCGCCTGAAACAATTGCTTTGATCACAGCTTTCCTCTGTCGAGTAAGCTTGTACCCCTTTTCCTTCAGAACGTTCAACAACGGATCCTGTCTTGCCATAGACAAACCTCCAGCTTCCTGCCAATTTGCTTCATTCCTTGTGTTATATTTTACTCGAAAATCCGGGACACATAAAGATGAAGGTTGACAGCCAGCAAACTCTTGGCTATAATAGGAAAAAAGATATCCTGCGCAAAGGTGAGAAGAATGTTGAATGCTGTTGATGTAAGTTGTGTTAGCATCAAATCAGACACCGATCAAGTCAATACCATAAAGATTAAGCGCAACCGCCCGCCTGTTGGGTGGCGGTTGCGTTTTGTTGTTTAAGCGCAACCAAAATCCAACAGAAAGCGGGCTAGTCAGAAAACTAGCCCGCTTTTTTTATAGCAACACTTGTGCTAAATCTCCGGTGTAACACCGGAAATTTGAAAAGCTGTGTGGAGGTGTTCGTATGTTCGAGGGTGTATGCACTGCCATTGTAACACCATTCAGAAACGGGGAGGTGGACTATCGAGCTTACGAAGAACTGCTCAAATGGCAAGTCGAAAACGGAATCAAGGCCGTGGTTGTTGCCGGGACAACAGGTGAGGGTTCCACTCTATCAGAACATGAAAGAAGCGAGCTCACAAGGTTAACAAAGGAAATTTGCCAGGACAAAGTGAAGGTGATCGTGGGAACGGGCTCGAATGACACGAAAAGGACTTTGCAGCTCTCGCTCTTAGCTCAAAAAGATGGGGCGGACGGCGTGCTCGTTGTCACACCCTACTACAACCGTCCGACCCAAGAAGGACTTTACCAACACTACAAATACTTAGCAGAAAGAATTTCTATCCCCATAATAATTTACAACGTTCCGACCAGAACTGGTGTTAACATTTCGCCAGAAACCGTTATACGGCTGGCTCGGGAATTTCCAAACATAGTTGGGATCAAGGAGGCAAACGCGGATATCAACCAAGCTGATGAAATTATCAAACTGTCGAGAAGACATCAAATCAACATCATGGTATGGTCGGGAAACGACGATCGTACCTTACATATGATTGCCGCTGGTGGTCACGGAGTAGTATCAGTTGTTTCAAACGTCTTGCCGTTTGAGACCGTTCAAATGGTTGAAGCTGCTCTCGCTGGCGATTTCAAGAAAGCGCAGAAAATCCACTATGAATTGTTAGATGCAGTTAAATTACTCTTTCTGGAGACAAATCCTATACCTGTTAAAGCCATGCTGTATCTTATGGGAAAGATCGAAAACGAGCTTCGCCTACCTTTGGTTCCTGCGAGTGAGGCAACTGTGGAGAAAATAAAAAAGTTCGTTGAAAGGATCAAAAGTGAGGTATTCGTATGAGGTATGGCATCATCGGCTACACTGGCAAGATGGGAAGAGAAATCCATCAGCTTTTTTCTGAAAAGGGTCACGAACTTGTGTTAAAAGTCGATCTTGAACATAAAGAAATCTTGTTTAGACCAGATGTAATATTAGATTTTTCTTCCCCGCAAGCAGTTGAAACAACTATTTCCCTTGCTCATCAGTTCCGCTGTCCTGTGGTAGTAGGTACCACAGGGCTAAGCGAGGAACAACTTGGAAAACTCAAAGAGCTTGGTGAAACAGTCGCCGTAATTTATTCACCAAATTACTCCCTCGGAGTTGACTTGGTCAAAAAAATACTCGCATCCATAAAGCAGAGCCTTGGCGATTGGGATATCTATATCGTCGAGGCACATCACAATCAAAAGAAGGATGCTCCTTCCGGTACGGCGTTGGTTCTCAGAGACGCTATAGGAAAAGATGTTCCAATACTCTCGATAAGAGCTGGTGGAATACCTGGTGATCACACCGTGATGTTTGCTAACTCCGGAGAAGTTGTTGAAATTCACCACAGGGCAATTTCGCGAAGGACATTTGCACTTGGGGCACTGAAAGCTGCTGAATTTGCCTTGAAATTGGAAAAAGGTTTCTACACATTTTCGGCTGTCCTTGACACAATGGCACAATGTCTGTAAAATTACACCAAAGGATGTGTGGTGATCTTGCCGAATAAGGTTTTTTTAACTGTAGGACAATGTTTCCAAGCTAAGACAACACGCAGCCGCCCGCCTGTCGAGCGGCGGTTGCGTTGTGTTCTGTAAGCAACCAAAGTTCGACAGAAAGCGGGCTAGTTGAAGAGACTAGCCCGTTTTTTTTAGTTCACTAAGACGTTGATTGGAAACAAACACGATGAGCTGAATGTTTGGAGGTGTTGTCATGTTCGAGGGAGTATGCACCACAATTGTGGCATCATCTGAGAATGATAAACTGAATTACAGTGCCTACGAGGAATTTGTAAGATGGCAGGTTGAGTGTGGAGTTAAGGCTCTTTTGCTTTCAAGAAGCGTTATGAGTGAAAGATTGCCGGCAGAAGCAAAAAGTCATTTGATCAGACTCACTAAGCAATTGTGCTTGAACAAGGCAAGGGTATTAGTGGACACAAGCAATGAAAGCGTGGAAGAGAGTCTTCGGCTTGCTCTTTTCGCGCAGAAGAACGGTGCCGATGGTGTGCTAATTGCCCCAGTATGCCGGGGTGGTGAAAGCGAGCAAGAAATCTACCGCAATTACAGATACCTGGCTGAGAGAGTTGCCGTACCTATTCTTGTTGGAAACTACCTGCCAGAAAGCCACATCACTGTACCAGCCGACGTGATCATCAAATTAGCATACGATTTTCCAAATGTCGTAGGTGTAGTAGAGCTCAGCAAAGATATCAGTCACATTGACGAGATTATAAGGCTGTCACGCAAAAAAGGTCTGAACCTCCTGGTCTGGTCAAGCGACGATAGAAAAGCCCTTCATTCCATAGCAGTTGGCGCAAGTGGTGTGATGTCCATTGCAGCAAACATTTTTCCAAGAGAGTTGGCAGAGATGATCGAAGCTGCGCTAAATAGCGATTTCAGGAAAGCCAGAAGAGTGTATTATGATCTACTAGACGCAGCCAATGTGTTCTTTGAACAGATTGATTATGCAACAATCGAAAGTGCATTGTGTCTTATGAAAACTAGAGAATTCCGACCCAACGATATGAGGATCTGTGTGGCTCAGACAGCACAAATCAAGAAGGCTGAAAGATGAAGTCTTACTGTGATGTTGAAGACAGCCTTTCGCTTGTGCTCAAATAACCAAGGCGAGCTCAATTCGTCGCCTTGGTCAGATTCATTGCTCTGTTCAGTCTTTCAAGAACTCTCTCTCTACCAAGCACAGAGAGTGTTTCAAACAAACCTGGTGTGACAAGTTTTCCTGTCACCGAACCACGAATCAGTTGAAATGTCTTGTTTTTGGAAGCTATCTGAAGCTCTGCCAAAGATCGACAGACTTTTTCCGTTCCTTCGATACTCCAATCTTTCAACTCTTCAAAGCTCTTCAGAGCTGCTTTCAACAGATCTTCGGCGTAAGAAGCTCTTAGATATTCGTTGACAAAATTTTCTTCGTAATTGAAGTCTTGAAAGAAGAAAGAGTACGAGATATCATAAAGCTGAGCAAGTGTGTTCACCTTTTCCCTGCAGATTGCTGTGACTTCGAGGGCGTATTTTTCCTCGCAGACAGGAATTCTTTTATTGGTGTACTTCATCCATTCGACGAACTCATGCCACAGCTCTTGAATACTCATCATTCTCATGTGTTTGCCATTCACCCATTCCAATTTTTGGGGGTCAAACACGACGCCCTTGTTGGATATGCTGTGTGGGTCAAACGATGGTATTTTCTCCTTGACGTTGAATATCTCTTCTTCCACACTCCAACCGAGCAAGGCAAGGTAGTTCATCAAGCCTCGGCTCAGTATTCCCAACCCTCTGAAATGTTCTACCGCAGTTGCTCCATGCCTTTTACTGAGCGGTGTCCTGTCGGAACCTAAGATCAAAGGTATGTGCATGAACTGAGGTGCATCCCAACCCAGCGCTTCGTAGATCATCAGCTGTTTCGGTGTATTTGGAACATGGTCTTCTCCGCGAAAGACGTGTGTTATTCCCATCAGATGATCATCTATCACCACGGCGTAATTGTACGTCGGAAAACCATCGGACTTTACGATGACAAAATCTTCTATCGTGGAGTTGTCAAACTCGAGGTCCCCTTTGAGCAGATCGTGAAATTTCGTTCTGCCTGGAAGAACCTTGAAAGATATGGTCACATCGTACCCGTTATCAACATGTTCTTTCGGATACTCGTAGGTTGTCAGTATAGGCTTTTTCCTGTCGACTTTATCGTAGACTGTGTAGTATGCCCTTTCTTTCTGAACTAACAATTTGGCGTGATCGTTGTATATTCCTTGAGCTGTGCGCTCACTCTGTCTGTAAGGACCAAACTTTCCTCCAACATCCGGTCCTTCGTCCCAGTCCATACCGCACCATTTCAAAGCTTCCATGATCATTCGTTCAAACTCCCGAGAAGAACGTTGAAGGTCGGTATCCTCCATTCTCAGAATGAACTTTCCACCCATCTTTCTCGCGTATAACCAGTTAAAAAGAGCGGTTCTTGCTCCACCGACGTGTAGATAACCTGTGGGACTAGGTGCAAATCTCAGACGTACCTCAGTCATTGTGTCTCCTCCTTATTTCGTCAAGAATCTCGATTATCTCCTCAACAGTTTTAGCTTTTCTGACAACCACATTTCTCCTGTTATCAAGATACTTACCATCTATGAGATTCGAGGCAAATCTGTCAGTCCAACCACCTGTACCCTCAAACAAGATCACTGGTATACACTTTGCGTAAGCCATCAGTACCTCTATAGCCGTTCCAACCTCTCCTCCAACGGCGATCACAGCATCACTGGATTCTATGAGCACGATGGACCTCGTCACGTTGTCAAAGGGCGTTTTGATTCTGAAATTCAGATAGTTGTTTCCTTCTTCGCGTGCAGGAAGAACACCAATCACCGTTCCTCCAGCTTCTTTTGCCGATTTCGAAACCAGCTCCATAACCCCGTCTCTCCCACCGTTCAGAACCACGTAACCTCGTTTTGCAAGTTCTCTCCCAAGTTCTAAAACTTTTTCCTCGAGTTCTTTAACAGGTGAACAACCTGCTGGTCCAGAGTAACCAACAACCGCCACGTTCATGTTCCCAGATAGACCTCCTTGACAATCTCACTGCTGAGCGTAATCCCCGGTTCTCCTTCGGCAACAATCTTGCCTTTGTGAATGACGTACAGCCGATCTACAACTTGAACAAGTGCATCCACAGTGTGATCTGTGACAATAATACCTATGTTCCTATCTCTTAAGGAACGTATCATTTTCTGTATGTCCTTCACAGTTTTTGGATCGATTCCAACAAAAGGCTCATCGAGTAAAAGAAAAACAGGATTGAGTGCCATCATTCTTGCAAGCTCCAATTTCCGTTTTTCTCCACCCGACAAATCCACGGCATACTGATCTTTCAGTTCCAGAATTCCAAATTCGCTGAGGAGCAGTTCTACTTTTTTCGATGTTTCAAAGCGATTCATCTTCTGAAATCGCAGAACTAATTCCACATTTTCCCAAACCTTCAATCCGTTGAAAACAGAGGTGTCCTGCTGAAGGTAGGTTATTCCAAGCCTCGCCCTTTCATAGATTGGAAGATGAGTTATATCCAGCTCATTCAACAGTATTCTGCCACTCGTCGGAACAACTGCACCAAGAATCATTTTGAAAATGGTAGTCTTGCCCGCCCCGTTTGGTCCCAGCAGTCCAACTACTTCACCCTGGTTGACATAGAGCGAAGCGTTGCTCACAACCAGCTTTCTACCGTACTTTTTGACGAGGTTGAGGCACTGAATCTTGCTCATTGAGCGTTCAGAAAACCGATAAGCTGATTGGTGATGTCGTATACGTCATCACCGTAGACGATGGCAGCTTTGTTCAGTATGTAATCATATCCCATCATCTTGGCATACTTGTCGATCTTCTGAGAAATTTCCTCCATTATCTGCTTCATCTTGGGTTCGTACTCTGACTGCAGCATCTGCTCGTACTGCTGTTTTCGAGCCAAAATCTCCGATTGTTTTTTCTCTATCTCGGATTGCGATGCACCGGCCTTTTGCATCTGTTCCAGTTCCTTGGTCATTTCGTTCAACTTGGTTTGATAGTAGTTTACATCCGCTGCATAACGTTTGTTCAGCTCAGCCATTTTGCTGTACTCCTGCGTGATTTTGTTAACATCGACAAAAACGATCTTTGGACCGCTCTGAGTTGCACCGTACAGAAACAAAGCAAGCACTGCAAGCAAGGTCACTGCTAAAAACAAATTCAGCTTTTTCACACGCATACCTCCTTAGAAAGTTATGAGATCTTTGATTTTTTCAAGTGTTTTTGGACCTATGCCAGGAACTTGCAGTAAATCCTCCGGTCTCTTGAACAACCCAACCTTCTCCCTGAATCTGATAATCTCACTTGCTTTGACTTCACCTATGCCGGGAAGTTCACAGAGTTGCTCAACTGTAGCTGTGTTGATGTTTATTTTCTTGGTTTCAACCTTTTCAGCTGAACCTCCTCCGATTTTAACCAGATTCGCTATCTTTTCAACCGTTGCCTCGCCGATCCCAGAAACCTTGGTGAGGTCCGATAGACTGGTGAATGATCCGTACTTTTCACGATATTCGATTATCGCTTTTGCTCTTGCAGGACCTATACCAGGCAAAAGTTGAAGTTCATCGTAACTGGCTTTGTTCACATCAATTGGAAACTGAACGATGCTTCTTGATCTACTCACTTCTGCCTGACTTTTTGGTCTCTCAGCTTTCTGAAAAGCAAAACCGAGCAGTACGAACAAACCAATCAAGGATATGAAAATGAATCTTTTTTCTGTTAAAGAAAACTTCACGGTGATATTCGCCCCACGTATCCTGGCCTTACTGACCCGGCAATCCGCATAACTTCGTTCCAGTTCAATTTAGAGTTGTAAGCCTCGGCAGAAGCCAAATCAGCGAATGCTCCAAGGACCAGTGAGTACCAATCCCTGCCTTCTCTTTGAAATTTCATGAGGTAAGCTGAATAGCCAGCGCTTCTAAAAGCAAGTGTTCTTTGCAAAGCTGCATCAAAGTTTATTGTTGAGAACACAAGGATTCCATAGAGTGTTTTGGATGGTGAAAGATTAGTGTATTTGTAATCTCCGACGACGCAAACCGTGTAGGTTTTCTCGTCGTATTGGTGAATCAAAAACGGCGAGTTAGAGCCTCTTATTATTTTCAAGGCATCTTCCGATTCTACAACGTAGACCGAAACGGATGTGCCTCGGCTAACAACTTCTGTTGCCTCAATCAAGAGTTTTTTGTAATCGAACTCTTCCACCTTGTAAACAGGTGCTGCTACAGTTTCTGTTTCCACCACTTGCTCGGATTTGGCTGGTATATCCTCAACTTTTGGTGGTGGCAGTTCCACAATCTCTATTCTCACTGACTGCCTGGTTTTTACTAGTATAAAGGTTGCCAGGCTGAATGCCACAAATCCGATGCTTAGAACGATTATCAGTATGGCAAGGACACGCGCTTGAATGTCGGTTAACCTTATTTGATTCCTCGCCACCTTTACACTCCCTTCTGTGAATATTCAATCAAAAGCTCCACGGTATGCTCCACATCGTCAATGCAAACAACCTCACTTGGAGTATGCACATACCTTGTTGGAATCGAAACAGTAGCAGACGGTATGCCAGCTCGAGTTTTTTGCAGCGCCGCAGCATTTGTCCCACCAAAAATGAGAACCTCCATCTGGTATGGGATCTTTGAACTTTCGGCTATTTCGACAAGTTTTTCCACAATCTGCCTGTTGCTTATAGATGCACGATCCTTGATCTTGATAGCAGGACCTTTCCCAAGAACCATGGAATGTCTCTTTGTGGCCTTCGGATAATCCGCTGAATCAGTGACATCTACCGCTATGCAGATATCTGGATTCAGAGAGTAAGCTGCCACGGAAGCACCAACCAAACCCACTTCTTCCTGAACGCTGAACGAACCTATGACTGTGTTGCTTGCTTTTTTCAGTCTCTTGAAGACCTCCACTATTACCGCACAGCCTATTCGGTCGTCCATCGCCTTTGAAACAAGCAAATTGCCGTTCTGGAAGAAGGATGAATCGTAAACTCCAAAAGATCCAATTGGTACCTTTGCTTTGGCGTCTTCGTAGTCTTTTGCACCGATGTCCACAAACATGTTATCGAAGCTCAGATTCGAGAAATTCTTCTTGCGTTCCTCGGCAGTTTCTCCTTCTACGTATACAATTCCAACAGCATTTGGAAATCTGACTCTTTGACCAACATAAGGATGAGGTGGAACGCCCCCAACTGTTTCAACTCGTAGAAAACCTTTCTCGTCGATGTTGGTCACAACCAAGCCAATTTCATCGGCATGTGCATCAAAAAGGATTTTCTTCCCGCTGGAACCGGTTTTCCAAACAAGTAGATTACCAACGTTGTCGAATTTGTAGCCATCGATGCAATCTTCAAGTTCACTAAGAATTAGGTTTAGAACAGTTTCTTCCCTACCGCTCGGTCCATAGGCTTCCGTGAGCCTTTTGACGAGATCTATCATTTTGCGAATTCCTCCCCTTCCAGAAGTATTTTATGAATTAACAAAACCGTGTTCTCGTAATCGTTGAGGTCGATCATGGATACGGGGCTGTGAATGTATCTTGCTGGCACTGAAACGACGCCTGCAGCCACACCCGGAGCTGTTGTGGCAAACCTTGCGGCATCGGTACCACCAGCTGTCCTTCGCTTCTCCTGGTGCCTGATGCCATATTTTCGAGCAATTGCAAGGATGGATTCGTAGATCCTTTTGTTGACAACGTAACCTCTGTGCATGAAAGTTATCGCGGGACCATCTCCAAGATGAGTTGCCCATTGATGACTTGGAAGCTCCGGATCGTCACCGGCCGTTGTTCCCTCCAAAACTATCGCTATATCCGGAAAGATTTGTTCCACCACAACAGCACTACCCCTCAAACCAGTTTCCTCCTGAACCAAAAAGGCGAAGTAAACGTCGTCCTCGTATCGCTCTTCTTTGTCAATTATATCCATTAGAATGGAACAACCTGCTCTATCGTCAAAAGCCTTTCCCGTTGCCCTGTGGTTTTCCTGAACGTACTTTGTCGCAAATGCAACGTAATCACCAATTTTGACAAGTTTTGAAGCTTCTTCTTTCGATTTTGCACCAATGTATATTCTCAGTTGCTCGTAACTTGGTGGTGCAAGTAATTGATCCTTTTTCTGAAGGTGTATCGCCTTGTAACCGATAACTCCATTGACTTTACCCTCTATTCGGACCTTTTTTCCAACGACAACCTGTGGTTCAACTCCCCCAACTGGAGCAAAAGACAACGTTCCATCGTCTTCAATGTTCGTCACCATGAAACCAACTTCGTCCATATGTGCCGCAAGAAGGATTTTTCTGTTGGATTTCGTACCCTTTTTGAATGCGATCAAATTTCCCAACACGTCAATTCTTACCTCATCCACCTTGTCCTTTATCTGATTCATTATAAAATCTCTCACTGTTCCTTCATTTCCAGAGACACCATCGAGTTCGGATAATTCCTTCAAATACAACTTCGACACCTCCCTTAGATCGTAGTTGCAAGCGCAAGCAATCTGGCGGTCTCTTCTACATCCTTTGGATCCACTACCTCAACCGGGGTGTGCATGTACATCAAAGGTATGGAAATCAACATGGTTCTAACGCCTGTTTTGGTCAGCTGAATTGCATCTGTGTCTGTGCCGGACCTTCCCGGGGATGGTTCCAGTTGAGTTCTCACACCGTTTTTCTGAGCAAGATCTGAGACGGCTTTGGAGAACTCTCTATCGATCACAGGTCCAACGCAAAGTACCGGACCTTCAGACAGTTTTATCAGCGGATATTGCGGAATTTTCTCGTTTGCGTGGGTGACATCGACAACTATGGCTTTGTCCAGCGCAAGTTCATATGCAATTGATACCGCACCTGGACCAGCAACCTCCTCTTGACTGGAGAATATGAAGTACACATCAGCCTTATTTCGCAAGTTCAAAAGCATCTCAGCCGCCAATATCAAAGCAGCACAACCTGCCCTATTGTCCAAAGCCTTTGCGGAGACTTTTCCGTTGAGTTCGACTGGATCGGTGTCCACAACACAGATATCACCTACGCGAACTTCCTCAGCCAAAGGGCTAGAAGAAAGATCTACGAAAATCTTGTCGAAATCTGGGACCGTTTTTCTGTGTTCCTCTTTTTGCAGATGTGGTGGTAAGACGCCAACAACACCTGTCGCCACGCCCTTTTTTGTAAAAACCTTTACTCTCTGAGCAAAAAGAACTTTCGGATCAACCCCACCTACAGTTTCCAACCTCACGAACTTGTCCGATTCAATTTTCGAAACAACAAATCCTATCTCGTCGACATGTGCGAATATACCTAATTTTCCCTTTCCATCACCTTTTTTCTGTGCAACGAGAGTCCCCACTTTGTTCCTCCAAGTTGAATCCACAAAGGATCTAATCTTCTCCTCGATAACTCCGAGGACGGAATCCTCGTAACCAGAAGGACCGTCGATTTTTGCAAGTTCCATCAGCAACGCCTTTACATCCAAGATAATCACTCCCTCAGCTGAATTTTACATCCACGATCCTTTCAATCGTTACCTTGTTGTCCTTTACATGCACGACGACCGGTTCGTTGTAACTGCCTACTTCCCGCAGGGTATATTCGGCAATCTGAATGAGTGCAGGTTGCATTGATAACACGGCGATCACAGCTTGACTACCTTCGTTCAATCCCGCCCTCAACGTACCTCTCACGCTTCCAAAAACAACTATTGATCCACCAGCCATTATTTCGGCACCAGAATGTACGTTTCCTATGACGATGACATCACCTGGGTGAACCAATGCCTGTCCACTTCTGAGGTTTTTCTTGACAACCTTTGTACCTGATTTTGTGTCGCCTTCCTCGACCATCCTCATCCTACCGCTCACATTAACTGTTTCTCCTATAGCTGAACCTACTAGTATTTGCGATACATCCAATCCACATTTTCTTACGGCAGACACTATTTTTGGCATATCCGGTGCGTGATGCTCGTTGTTCTCAACCATCAGCATTACTTTGTCACCTTGAGCAAAGAATCCTCTCATCTGCGCCAATCTGGCGTTCAGTTGTTCGATAACGTCTTCTAAGCTTTCGTAGTCTCTGATTACAAGAATCAAGCCTTCTTTGGTCATTTTGAAGTCGATCAAATTTTTCACTGTGTCACCTCCGCGGGAACGTCATTAACATTTTACCATCTGAAGAAGAGTTTTTGATATATGTCGTATAATCTGTACAAGGAAGGATTCTTTTGGCAGTTTTTAGATTCAGGCTGGAAAAAATTCTACAATTGAGATTTTCGGAGGAAAATCAAATCAAATTGCAGCTTGCATCCATAAGAGCCAGGATCAGGATAGTAGAACAGGAAGCGGCTGAAATAGAGAATGAAATCGGCATGATTCAACGCAAGCTCACTGCGGAATGCTCAACGGGAAAGACTGGCTTTGAGTTGCAACAGTGGAGATGGTCCATACAAATGCTGAACTGGCTGCTCGAACAAAAGAAGAGTGAATTGTCGAAACTCAAAAAGGCCGAGGAAGAAACAAGAGAAAGGTTTTTAACTGTGAGAAGAGATAGACAGGTCTTGGAGAAATTGAAGCTGAGGAGATTTCAAACTTACCTTTTTGAACAAGACAGGCTCAACAGGTTATATTTGGACGAAGTGGCTCTTAGAAGATTTGTTGTTGGAGGTGGGAAAACTGAATCCTAAGTTTCTCCCAGTATCAACCCTTGCGTACATAGGCGATGCGGTTTGTTCGTTGTACTGCAGAATGCAAAACATCGGGTATCTGAATGTTTCTGTCATTCATCAGAGAGTTACCAGTTTGATTTCCCGTGACGGTCAAGCAAAGGGGTTTGAACGAATCGTGGCTGTCCTTTCCGAAGAAGAACTCAACGTTGCAAACAGAGCTTTTAACAGTAAAGCTGCAAAAAGATACGGTAACGACCTTTCCTACAGGAAAAGCACGGCGTTTGAAGCAGTTGTAGGATTTCTGTATCTAAGTGGTGAAAACGAGAGATTGAGTCAACTATTGAAAATGGCTTTCGGAGCTGAAGAGAATGATAGTTTACGGCAAGAGCGTGTTGGATGAGGTTTTGAGAACCAGATATCCTGTCAAGAAAATATACCTTTCTGAGGAAAAAGCAAAGAAATTCACTCAGCTAGAACAACAACTGAGAAAGCTTGGTTATTCCTACATTTACACGACAAAAAAGCAATTGGAAAGTCTATGTCAAGAAGAAAAGAACCAAGGAATAGCAATTGATTTGGAATTCAACTACAGCGATGAATCCAAACTGGAGGGCGAACTGATAGTGATACTCGACCACATTACCGATCCGCACAATTTTGGAGCAATAGTTCGAACTGCTGTTGGGGCTGGGGCAAGTGCCATAGTCATACCAAAAGACAGATCAGTTAAAGTTACGCCAGCTGTTGTGAAGGTTTCCGCTGGAACGGTTTTGAGAATTCCAATTGTGATTGTAACCAATCTTGTCCAAACGATGGAAAGGTTGAAACAAAGAGGTTATTGGATCTACGGTGCTGATATGGATGGAAAAAGCATTTACGAAGAAAAATTCGTTCCACCTGTCTGTGTTGTGTTTGGCAACGAAGGCGAAGGACTAAGCAAACTTGTGAGGGAAAGTTGCGACCAAATAATCTCGATTCCCATGCGTTCTTCGATAGACTCTTTGAACGTCGCCGTCAGTGCCGGCGTCATACTCTTTGAAATATCGAGACAACTGAGTTAATCATTTCGTGTGTCTGTGCGCTATTTTGGAAGCCGCAAATGCCCATGGTTTCAATTTGAAAGTATACCCCATGCCTTTTACATACCCGACAAGTGCTGACAGGATCTCTCTACTTTCCCCATCGTAGCCGGCGTCTATGTGAATCTCTGCATGATCGATGTTCAAAGTCTCTTTAATGAGATTTGCCATTTCAACGCTGAGATGTACTTCCTGAAGTAGGCGGGAGTAGATATCGTAGTGTCTGTTCTCCTTCTTGATTTTGTAAAAATAAATACCCCCAGTACCCGCTATATAAACAACTAAAACTGTTGCAAACAAGATTAAATCACTTTTGCCATCGCTATCCGTGCCGATGTACAATCTGA
>FWWM01006536.1_pt1 | contig 24329 bp, 20 predicted proteins | sample 2228351 | NCBI WGS metagenome assembly FWWM01 (sample SAMEA103939774, study PRJEB20133) | metagenome
TTTTGTAAAAGAGGGTTATAATGAGAGAGTCCTCCATACTTCCACTCCCACACACATTCATCATTACTTCTCATAATCTATTCGTTAACCAGACCACTCTGTCGATTTCCCTTTTTTTTAAAGATTTTATAAGTCCCAAGCACACCTAACCATATACCTAATAATTTTTAAGTGACTTGACTTCTATGAAACTATAATAATGCTTAAGAATCTGAATAAAATTATATCCCATATTTCCCATTTCCTCAGCACCAGCTTGACACATACCAACCCCATGTCCATATCCCTTTCCTTCAAATATAAAGTATCTTTCATTTTCATATAACTTAAATGCAGTGCTTTTTATAGCAAGCCAGCCAAAGTGTCTTCCAATAATATGATAAAAATCAACACCTCTCATATAGATTTCTCTTTTATCTGTAATTATCTTAAGATAAGAAACTCTTCCAGCATGTGTATAATCTTGAACTAAAACTTTTATAAATTTTTCATTTTTATTTTTAATAATTTTTTCCTTTAAAAACTTAATAAATTTCTTTTTAAAAATTTTTGTTTTCCATCTATATCCCCAACCATTACTGCATAAATCTTTACAGTTTACTCTATCTATAACATTTTTTAAATATGGCATAGTATTATATCCCCAGACATCAAATGCATTTTCTGTCTCACCACCACATACACTGTGATACATTGCCCATACAGGCTTATCTTTATATAAACAAACAAAACCTTTTGTCTCCTTAACAGCCTTGTAAGAAATTTCTCTTATATTTTTAAATCCTTTATATAACTTTTTTGAATAAATCTTCCCCTGATGTCCTTTATACTGTCGTATGCCTTCTGGATTTTTATTACCTCTTCATCAACAGATGCAGCCAGAGGCGAATTTTGAACACCAAATAGTGAAAAAAATGCAATAAATAATATTTTTATTGAAAGATACTTTGTCATAATCTCCTTCCCAAAAAATCCCTCGGTTTTCCAGCGCCCTTTGGCGGACCGACAAGCTTATCCTCTTCAAGGAGTTCCATAATTCTTGCTGCCCTGTTGTATCCTATCTTGAACCTTCTTTGAATAGAGGATATAGATACCTCTCCAACAGACTCAGCGAATTCTATCACCTTTTGATACATTTCATCCCTCTCTCCTGAATCTCCAGTTTCATTTAGCATTTCGTCAGATACAGTAATGCCTTCAAAAGAAGAGTACTCGGGGCATCCTTGAGACTTTACAAATTCTGTTATTGTCCTGACCTCCTCTTCACTCACATAAGCCCCGTGAATCCTTATTATCCTCGCACCTGGTATCATGAAGAGCATATCTCCCATACCGAGAAGTTGCTCTGCCCCCTGCGCATCGAGTATTGTCCGGGAATCTATCTTTGATGTAACTTGAAAGGATATACGAGCAGGAAAATTCGCCTTTATAAGACCTGTTATTACATCTACTGATGGCCTCTGGGTTGCAAGAATCAAATGTATGCCTGATGCCCTTGCCATCTGCGCAAGTCGGGTAATGGCATTTTCAACATCCTTTGGGGCAGTCAGCATAAGATCAGCAAGCTCATCAATGAAGACTACTATATATGGAAGCCTCTCTGATTTAGGGACCTGTCTGTTAAATGTATCAATGTTTCTTACCCCTTTTTCAGAAAGCAATCTGTATCTCCTCTCCATTTCGAAAACGACCTTTTTGAGTGCATCAGAGGCCTCTTTTGGATTAGTTATCACAGGAGAAATCAAATGGGGTATGTTAGCATAAGCAGAAAGTTCGAGCAATTTAGGATCTATCATCAACATCTTCACCTCATCTGGTGAAGCCTTATAAAGAAGACTTATTATCATAGCATTCATGAAGACACTCTTCCCTGAGCCTGTAGTTCCTGCAACGAGCAGGTGGGGAAGTCTTGAAAGGTCTGTAATCATTGGATTGCCGAATATATCTTTACCGAGTGCAAGCGTAAGGAGAGATGAACTTTTTTGAAAGTTGTCAGAGGATATAATTTCCTTAAGAAAAACCGTTGTCCTATTTCTATTTGGTACTTCTATCCCGATCGTAGCCTTCCCGGGTATTGGATATACCCTTATACTCGGAGCCCTGAGTGAAAGGGCAAGGTCGTCCGAAAGAGAGACTATTCTGTTTATCTTTACCCCGGCAGCCGGTTCGAATTCATACATTGTGACCACAGGTCCTGGATGTGAATGTCTTATCCTGCCCTGAACACCGAAGTCAGAGAGTTTTTTCTCAAGCACCAATGAGGCAGAACTCAACTCATCTGCAGAAGGTCCTTGAGTCCCTGTAGAGTTTTTTAAAAAATCAAGAGATGGCAATCTGTAGTCACTCTCTTTGCTTGCCTTAATCCTAAATTCAGGATCTTCAATCGGACTTTCAATCAAAGGTGCATCAGTCCTTACCTGCAAATCAACGTCATCTTCAATCATTGTATTGATATCCGGTCTATTGTATTCCTGTACTTTTCTGCCTTGAAATTTATTTTTGATATTTATGATGTGTAAAAAAATAGAGGTCGGGCTCATAAGAATAAATGAAGTAATGATTATAGCTGTGCTTAAGATATACGCCCCTACAAAAGAGAAAAGTTTTATAAAAAGGCTCGAAATAACATATCCTGTAAAACCACCAGCTGGTTCAACACTAATATTGGCAGTAGTCCATACAAGCTGAATGAGTGAAGACATGGATAAAAGGAAAAGAATTACACCTATTAAGTGAAGCTTGCTTCTGTCTTTATCGAGAATTCTTCTTATTCCATAGGTAATCAGGATTACGGGTATAAGATAACCCGACAGTCCTATAGCAGAAAAGATAAAATCAGACAGATAAGCCCCAACAATCCCCCCATAGTTATGAACAGGCATATTCGAAAATGTAGAAAACGATTTATCCCATTTGTCATAGGTAAAAAGAGACAATGAAAGATAGATAGCCCCCATAATTGATAAAATACCGGCTATCTCCTGCATTCTATTATTGGGATTTCTATTGCCTTGTTTTTGCATTTTTTAATTTTAGCATTTGCTACAAATAATAAAAAAGTATTATCGAACCAAAAAAAATTCGATATATAGCGAATGAGTTAAATGTATGATTCTTTACAAATCTCAGAAACGCCTTTATTACAAGCATGGCAGACAAAAAAGAGACAATAAAGCCTGCAGAAAATACATGGATGTCACTAAAACTCAGACTGTTAATATTTTTTATTAGGTCATAGGATACAGCAGCAAACATGGTAGGAATGGCGAGAAAAAAAGAAAACTCAGTAGCTGTCTTTCGCTCCAGACCTAAACACATTGCCCCCATTATTGTAGCACCAGCTCGCGAAACCCCTGGGAGAAAAGATAATATCTGAGCCAATCCAATACCCACGGCGCGTTTTATAGATATGTCATCCACATCCATAACAACAGGATTTTTAACAGCCTTTTCAATTATCAAAATTGCGAATCCGCCTGATATGAGCGCAATGGCAACTGTTACAGGATTAAACAAGTGATCTTTAATAAATGAATGAAAAAATAGCCCAAAAAAGACAGCAGGCAGAAATGCCACAAATATGTTTATAAAAAAACGGTTCTCCCTCTCTGTGCCAATACCTTTAATGGATGATAATAATCTTTCACGATATAACCATACCACAGAAAGTATGGCACCGAGTTGTATAAATATCTCAAAGGTCTTTGCATTTTCCCCTGTAAATCCGATTATATCTCCGGCAAGTATCAGATGACCTGTTGAAGAGACGGGTATAAATTCAGTAATTCCCTCAATTATGCCGAGTATAATTGCCTTTAAAATCTCCAGATTAAAAAAGACCATTTTATTTCATACTTCCATAATTATCGGCATTATCATGGGTTTTCTGTCCATTTTATTTCTCAAATATCTTTTGAGGGCACTTCTAAGTTTTGCCTGAACCAAAGAAACATCAGTGATTATATCTTCCTCAAGCCCTATTAATGTATTATACATAAGGTCCCTTGCTTCATTAATTATGTCCTGAGAAACATCCTCAAAAATAAAACCCCTTGATATGATTTCAGGACCCGAGACCACCCTCTTTGTAGTCCTTTCGATGCCAAGAAGTACAATCACTATACCGTCATGGGCAAGCCTTCTTCTATCCCTTAGCACTATGTCCTCAACACCACCTATCCCCTTTCCATCAATAAATACCCTTCCGGAGTTGACCTTTCCATTCTTGAAGGCATAATTCTCGGTTATCTCAAGGATCATGCCGTTTTCCATAATGAATATATTTTCTGGTGGGATATTGAGCTTTTCTGCTAACTTTGCATGATATTTAAGATGTCTATATTCTCCATGTATTGGCATAAAATACCTGGGTTTCACAAGGTTCATCATGAGCTTCAGCTCTTCCTTTGATGCATGACCTGAGACATGAATCTCGGAGACCTTTTCGTATATTACATCTGCTCCCCTTCTCATAAGATGGTTTATTATCTTTCCTATTGAACGTTCATTACCGGGTATCATCTTTGCCGAAAGTATAACAGTGTCGCCTTTTTTTATCTTTATATGCTTGTGTTCGTCAGTAGCAATCCTTGAAAGGACGCTCATTGGTTCACCCTGACTGCCTGTTGTTATTATTACGACCTCTTCATCAGGAAGATTGTTGAGATGTTCGAGCCTCACCCATGTATTTGGGGGCATCTTCAGATAACCGAGGTCAAGGGCTATTTGGGAGTTAGATACGATACTTCTACCGCACATTATTATACGCCTTTTATGCATCACAGCGACATCAATCGCCTGCTGAATCCTGTGCAAATTTGAAGCAAAGGTTGCAATTATTATCCTCCCCTTTGCCTTAGAAAAAATATCCTCAAATGCCCTTCTTACCTCCTTTTCCGAAAATGTGAAACCGCCTTTTTCGGCATTTGTACTGTCAGAAAGCATTAAGAGGGTTCCCTTTTCTCCGTATTCTGTGAATTTATGAAAATCCATGAGTTCGCCATCAACAGGGGTGGGATCCAGTTTAAAATCGCCTGTATGAACAATCCTTCCAAGAGGGGTGTTTATACCCAGAGCAACCCCATCAACAATACTATGGGTCACCCTTATAAACTCAATACTAAATACACCGATGTTAACAATATCTCTCGGTTTTACAGGAATGAGTTCGTAATCCGTTAAATTATACTCCCTCAATTTCTCTTTTATTAAGGCAAGTGTTAGGGGCGTACCGAAGACAGGGACATTTATCTCCTTGAGCAAAAAAGGCAGAGAGCCTGTATGGTCTTCATGACCGTGAGTAATTACAATAGCCTTTACCTTTTCCCTATTTTCGAGGATATATGTAAAATCAGGTATTACAAAATCAACTCCAAGCATGTCCTCTTCTGGAAACATCAGACCTGCGTCCACTACAATGAGATCATCTTCATATTGAAATACGGTCATGTTAAGACCTATTTCTTCGACTCCACCCAGCGGGATTACAAAAAGAGAGCTATTTGACATCTTTCATCAAACCTTTATATTGAATATTTTTATCTCCACCTCTCAATTAATTCCTCAAAACCTATATCTCTGTCCATTAATTGTTGTATCAAAGGTTTTGTAGCAGGTCGACTAATGTTTGTTTAATTTTAATTATCCTGTCAGATACATTAAAAAAGGCATCAACTACATCAGGATCGAAATGCCTACCCCTCTGCCCTTTTATATAATCTAATGCCTCTTCTATTGACCATGCATTCTTATACACCCTCTTTGATGTAAGTGCATCAAACACATCGGCTATTGCCACTATCCTTCCTGGTAGAGGTATATCGTGACCTTTCAATCCAAATGGATAACCGCTACCATCCCATCTTTCGTGATGGCTTATGGCTATTTCTCTTGCGAGTTCAAGCATGGGCAATGAAGTTCCTCCAAGGATCTTATCTCCAATAATTGTATGCATCTTTATTATCTTGAATTCATCCTCTGTAAGCCTTTCTGGTTTGAGCAATATTTTATCTGGAATGCTTATCTTCCCAACATCGTGCATCGGCGATGCATAACGAATCATCATACACTGCTCGGAGCTGATACTCAATTCTTCAGCTATTAAGGTAACAAAGTGTGTGAGCCTCTCGATATGCCTTCCTGTTTCATCATCTCTGAATTCCGCAAGTCTGCCGAGTCTAAGTATTATCTCCACCTGAGTTTGCTCTATTATATTGAGCTTTGCCTGTAGATTGTCTTCTATAACTGATTCTAAATTAACAATTTTTCTAATGAAATCTTCCCTTTCTTTAACCTTTAACATATTGTAAACCTTATTCTTCAATTCACTCACGAGAAAGGGCTTAATAATGTAATCATCGGCATCCATCTCAAGGGCATTTTTTATACTCTCTCTGTCTGCCAATCCAGAAACAACAATGATCGGAAAATAGTTCTCTCTTCTTATATCCCTTAATCTCAAGAGGATATCAAAGCCATTAATATCTGGCATCATAAGGTCAAGAATCACCAAGTCTGGAAGACCATGATTGCTGAGCAAATCAAGCAGTTCTTTTCCACAGTATGCCTTTTTTATACAGACATCTTGATCGTCCATAAAAACCGCCTCAACGAGTTCAACATTGAGTGGCATGTCATCTACTACATAAATTGTCTTCTTCATAACTTATAAAATCTTTAATGTTTCTTGATCTCTAAAAAAATTATTTTAACCACTGATAATCAATCGAACGACTTTGCCCTTATCCTCAACGAATTACTTACAACAGATACAGAACTGAATGCCATTGCTGCAGAAGCGATCATTGGATTAAGCAAAGGACCACCAAATGGATATAGAAGACCTGCAGCAACAGGAATACCAACTATATTATAAAAAAATGCCCAGAATAAGTTCTGCTTAATGGTCCTGATAGTCAGTCTGCTTAATTTGATGGCATCCACAACGCTCTTCAAATTTCCTTTGATCAGTGTTATATCAGAAGCCTCTATAGCTATATCCGTGCCAGTGCCCATTGCTATACCCACATCAGCCTCTGCCAAAGCTGGTGCATCATTAATGCCGTCTCCAACCATAGCTGTTATCTTTCCCTCAGACTTTATCTTTTTTACTATCTTTACCTTATGGTCTGGCATGACCTCAGAGAAAAACCTCTCTATACCTACCTCCCTTGCAATTGCCCTTGCTGTATTTTGATGGTCACCTGTCAGCATCACAACCTCTATCCCCATTGACTTAAGAGATCTGATAGCATCAATAGAACCGTCCTTTATCGTATCGGCAAGAGAAAATACAGCCTTAATCTCATTGTTTAAGGCAACAAAAACAGGCGTTCTTCCATTGGATGAGATTTCATCAGACAATACCCTTACAGGCAAAACATCTATGCCCTCCCTTTTCATCATGGCTTCATTGCCAATAAATACCTCTGACATATTAGACCCATTTGAGTCTCTTCCATGTATTTTCACCTTCGCCTTTATCCCTCCACCGGGTATTGCTGAAAACTCCGTTGCCTCAAACAGATTCAGACCCATCTCAGCGGCCTTTTTAACTACAGCCTGACCGAGGGGATGCTCTGACAACCTTTCTGCTGATGCAGCAATTTGTAAATAAAAATCAGGACCTTCTGTAACGCTTGTTCCGACCAGTTTTATATCGATTAACTCCGGTTCGCCCTTTGTTATGGTTCCGGTCTTATCTAAGATTACGGACTCAATTTTATGGGACAATTCCAGTGCCTCTGCATCCCTTATGAGTATCCCCTTTTCAGCTCCCTTCCCTGTACCAACCATAATTGCAGTGGGTGTTGCAAGACCTAATGCACACGGGCAGGCTATAATCAGAACAGCTATGAAGTTCATTAATGCAAGTGAGAATGAGGGCTTTGGACCAAAAATAAACCATATGAAAAATGTCATAACCGCAATACCTATTACTACAGGAACAAATACAGAAGCTACCTTATCAGCAAGCCTCTGAATCGGTGCCTTACTACCCTGTGCCTCCTGTACAAGCCTGATTATCTGCGCAAGGGCTGTCTCTTTACCAATTTTTAATGCCTTGAGCTTAAAGCTCCCTGCCTTATTTATTGTTCCGCCAAATACCTTATCGCCAGGCGATTTTTCTACTGGCAGACTTTCACCTGTAAGCATGGATTCATCAACTGTAGAAAATCCCTCCACAACCTCACCATCTACAGGAATCCTCTCACCCGGTCTCACGATAACAATGTCTCCGACTGTAACTTCTTGTATTGATATTTCCCTTTCCACACCGTTTCTTAAAACAGATGCAGTCTTTGCCTGAAGTCCGATAAGCCTTTTTATAGCCTCTGATGTCCTACCCTTAGCCCTTGCCTCAAGAAGTCTTCCCAAAAGGATAAGGGTTATTATTGTTGCAGAGGTATCAAAATATACATGTGGCATCATTGCACCCTTAAAAAATAATTGTGGCATGAATGTGGCAAAAAGACTATAGACATAAGCAGATGTTGTACCAACGCTTATAAGGGTATTCATGTTAGTGGTGCGATGCATGAGGGCAGAAATAGCAGCCTTATGAAAACGCATACCACTCCAGAACTGAACAGGTGTTGCGAGCAAAAATAATAGATACCAGCTTGATAGTATCGGGATTGTAAACATGCTTCCAATAATTATGGGCGCCGTAAGCATTGCACTCACAATGAACTGCTTTTTTAATGCCTTAAACTCACCTTCCCTCTGCTCACGCTCCCTGTCAACAAATTCCTCAGTTATCTGCTCTGCGGTATAGCCAGCCTCTTTCACTACCTCCTTAAAATCTTCAAAACCTACTATGGTGGGTATGTATTCAACAGAGGCCTTTTCTGAGGCAAGATTAACAGAAACATTTAACACGCCATAAAGCCCATTCAAAGCCCTCTCCACTGCCCCAACACATGCAGCGCATGTCATTCCCTTGACCGCAAATTCGGTTTTAGTGGATGTTACACCATAACCTTCGCCTTTTATGTCTTCTATAATAGCTTGTAAGGGAACAGGTTTTTCAGGGTCTTTAAATTCTATGGTCGCCCTTTCAGAAGGGAAATTAACAAAGACAGTCTCTACCCCTTCTAATTTTAGCAAAGACCTCTCGATAGCTGTAGCACATGCAGCACAGGTCATTCCTGTTATTGGTATATCTATCTTCTTTGGCATTTTTGTTTATATTTTAAGGAATGGGCTACCAAAAACTCAATTTTTTATTTTACTTGACGCAATCTATACTTTTTGATATTTTCAGATAAATATTTTTATGAAAAGGACAGGGAGAATTTAAAATGAAAATAGAACACCTGAGAGAAATAGGGAAAAGGCTCTTTAGTGAAATAGGAAGGACAAGACTGAAACCCTTTGTTTCTGAATCAATCGGAAAGGGCGCAGGAGGAGACAGGACATTTCCGATAGATAAAAAGGCTGAGGATATTATTATCAGTTATTTAAAAAAACTCGACGAGCCATTAAGTATTATTTCAGAAGAGGCAGGGGGCATAAACATCAAGGGTGGAGGCAAAAAGGTAATTGTTGACCCTATTGATGGAAGTAAAAATGCTATAACAGGCATACCATTTTATTGTGCATCAATCGCAATCGCTGATGGAAACAACATCGGAAGCATATCAGTCGGTTATATCATAAATCTTGTTACAGGAGATGAATTCTGGGCAATAAAAGGAAATGGTGCCTTTTTTAATGGAGAAAGGATCCAAACCCAAAAAGATGACACAATTTATCTGGTAGCTTATGAGGCACAAAGCCCTAAGAATGACATACCAAGGATCATGAGATTGCTATCAGAGTCCTGGCGCACAAGGTGCCTTGGTGCTATGGCAATGGACATTGCATATTTAGCATACGGTGCAGTAAGCATATTTATCACGCCCTCTCCATCAAGAAGCTTTGACTATGCAGCAGGTTATCTGCTTGTAAAAGAGGCTGGAGGAATCTTTACAGATATAAATGGCAATTCAATAGATGATTCAGAAATCGGTCTTAAAAAAGGTTCTCCTCTTCTTGCCTGTGCAAATTCTAAAATACATGAAAGGGCACTGAAGCTTTTGTGGTAAAATTTATATAGATAAATTCTGATTGACTATGACTATCCCTTCGTTATTCATTTCATCTGTTGAGAAAAACAGAAACCGGCTTGCCTTTCATTATTTCCGTAACAGGTGGGAATCACTCACATATGAAGACATACTTTTTTTGTCAAATGGTATAGCATCTAAGATTCTAAAGATGAATCCTGGTTTTCAGGATAGAATAGCGATAGTTTCTGAAAATAGACCTGAATGGTGCGCTGCTTATATGGCTATAGTAATGTGCGGATGTATCGCTGTTCCTATAGATACACAACTTGGCATTGATGAGATAAAAAACCTCATCTTAGATTCTGAGTCAAAAATTGTCCTCTATACTCTAAGGACAGAAGAGAATGTCATGAAGGCAATAGAAGGACTGGGAATTAATGGAATAAACCTCGATTTCGTTAAACCCTCACAAAATATCATAAACATAAAAGACATAAACCCTGACGATATTGCATCTATTTTATATACATCAGGTACTACAGGAAAGCCAAAAGGTGTAATGCTCAGTCATAATAATCTCTGCTCTGATGCCCTATCAGTTATAAATTCTGGACTCATCAGCAGAGATGACAATATTTTATCAATTCTTCCTCTTCATCATGCCTATCCATTTATGTGTACACTTCTCGTTCCTGTTTTACTGGGTGCATCTGTAACCTTCAGCCCGGGGCTTAAGTCATCTGACATTATATCGAGCATAAAAGAAAAAAACATCACTATTGTAGTAGCAGTCCCAAGACTTCTTGACATGATAAGAAACGGAATATTTATACGCATTAAGGATAAGAAATTTGCCTATTTAATTTTTTCAGCACTATTAAAGATTACAGGGATATTAAGAAGAAAAACGGATATTAACTTAGGAAGATTGGTCTTTGGCTCAATTCACAAGAACTTCCGATCATTGAAGTTCTTTGCGTGTGGAGGGGCAAGATTAGAACCTTCTGTTATGAAAGACCTCGAGGCAATAGGGTTTACGATCATAGAGGGATATGGATTATCAGAAACCTCACCCATAATAACATTTAACCCTCTCAAAAAAAGAAAGCCCGGCTCAGCAGGTATACCCCTGCCCGACACACAGATAAAAATCAGCAATCAGGGAGAAATAATGGTCAAGGGCAGAATGGTCATGAAAGGTTATTATAAAAATCCGTCCGCGACATCAGAATCAATAATAGATGGCTGGCTCCTTACAGGAGATATCGGATATATAGACGATGAAGGATACTTGTTTATTACAGGCAGAAAAAAAGAGGTAATAGTATTAAGCTCTGGTAAGAATGTATACCCCGAAGATGTCGAGAAATTATACAGCTCGATACCTTTAATAAAAGAAATATGTGTAATGGGAATAGGAGATGTCCTTCATGCCGTCATAGTTCCTGACTTTGATTATGCTAAGAAGGCCTTAATAGGCAATATATATGAGGCGATAAAATGGAAAATAATAGAGGTATCTGCAACAATTCCTGAATATATGAGGATAAAGGGCTTCACAATTCATCCAGAGCCCTTGCCCCGGACACCCCTCGGAAAGATTAGAAGATTCCTTGTTGCAGAATTGATAAAAACAAAACCCCTCGAAGTTAGACCAAAAGAGCATGACACTGAATTGGTACAAAGTGATGTCGGCAGAAAGCTCTTAGAGATAATAAGGTCATTGAGCAAACAGGAGATTCATGTCAGGTTGTCAGACAATCTTGAACTTGACATTGGATTTGATTCACTGAAGAGGATCGAGTTCATATCTGCCATTGAGTCAGCATTTTCGATAAGCCTCCCTGATACATTCACATCAGAGGTTCAGACAGTTAAAGATGTCTTTGAAAGGGTTAATTCTCTTGTCAGCAAAGGAGAATTTAAAGAAGGGGTTTCTGCTTCATTAAAAGATATTTTACAAAGAGAACCCTCAGTGCAGGAATTAAAAAAAGTATATTTTTCATTTAGTACAGCAGAAATGCTCTCAATGTATTTAATAGGCATTGTAACGAAGATTTTAATAAAATTGTTGTTCGGACTCAAGGTAGCTGGCAGGGAGAACATACCTGTCAGGGGTCCATTTATTATTGCCCCAAATCATACAAGTTATCTTGATGGTTTTGTAGTGGCTGCTTCTCTAAACTTCAGGATATTTAGAAACTTGTATTTTCTCGGATTTCAGAAATATTTTGTTGGAGGCATTAAATCCTGGCTGGCAAAGATATTTCATGTGATACCAGTAGATCAGGATGTTTACACAAACAGGGCTCTTCAGATGTCAGCATATGTTATTAGAAACAACAAAGCCATCTGTATATTCCCTGAAGGCGGGAGGTCATTTGATGGTAGATTAATGGAATTTAAAAAGGGCATAGGAGTGATCGCAATGGAATTGAATGTACCTGTAATCCCTGCATGCATTAAAGGCACTTTCGAGGCACTTCCAAGGGGTGCTAAATTCATAAAGCCTTATAAAATAAATATCATATTTGGAAAGCCTTTAAGACCATCTGATATTGACATGAACAAAAAACCAGTAGATATTGACAAATACCAATACTTCGCAAATGAATTAAGGAAAAAAGTTTCTGAATTATGTTAAATTTAATCCATGAAATATGGGGAAAAGGCAATATTTGAGGCAAAACTCGAGGTCTGGGATAATCCATCTCCAGAAAGAGATTATGAAATAAACATCTCTTTCCCTGAGTTTACATGTCTATGCCCGAGGTCTGGCTATCCTGATTTTGCTACTATCAGAATAAATTACATTCCTGACAAAAAGATAATCGAACTAAAGTCACTAAAACTCTATCTTAATTCCTTCAGAGAAATCCACATTTCTCATGAAGAGGCGACAAATAAGATATATAGTGAACTCGTTGAAATTCTCAAACCCAAGTTTATTGAGGTCATAGGGGACTTCAATCCGAGAGGAAATGTAAAGACGGTTGTCCGGGTTGCGTCAAATATCCTTTCTAAATAATCTGTGATTTTGCCTTCTATGTTTCAATGAACACATATCACAGATTTTGCCTTCTCTATAAACTCCTTCATTCTCTTTAAATCCTTTTTACCCTTTTCAGCCTCTATTCCGCTACTGACATCCACTGCATATGGACATACAAATCTGACAGCCCTTTCGATATTATCTACATTCAGCCCACCAGAAAGAATAACCCTTCCAAACCTTTTTGCCTCAACAGCTATGTCCCAGTTAAATATCTGACCTGTGCCTCCGTAAGATTCATCAGAATAAGTATCAAGGAGGTATGCAGATACCCTGCAGGTCTTAAGTGGCTCGAGATCAGAAAAATCTCTCACCCTCAAAGCACGAATAACCCTGTGCCATATATAACAGACATCTAAGGGTTCATCTCCATGAAGCTGAAGCACATCGATGCCAGCATATTGCATTGTCTCGAGCATCCTTTCCTGCGATTCATTTGCGAAAACGCCAACTGTTGTAATAAAAGGTGGTAAAAGATTGATAATATCCCTTGCCTTTTCTGGTCTGATGTATCGGGGGCTTTTGGGATAAAAGACGAAACCGAGTGCGTCCGCACCATAATCCACGGCTGCCAGTGCATCCTCTAAATTTGTTATACCGCAGATCTTGACTTTAACCATATTTTCTTACCTCCACAAAGACCTTTTATAATGCTACCTGAATACTGCAATATGATATAATACAAAATTATTTTATAGTTCGGATAGATCAAGATGAAGTATGATTTAAATAAAAAGACACATAATATTGAAAATACGACCCTTCTCTGTCCCATCTGTGGGAGAGAGCTTTTTGATGATTATCTGACATCAGGCGGTTGGCATTGTAAGTGTGGTGAATTTATACCCGAAAACATGGCTATTAACCCCTTTGAAGGTTGCACACATGGTCTAAACTGTAATTGTAAAAGAGAGAGGAGAAGATGAAAAAGGGATATTTTGGTGGATACGGAGGCAGGTTTGTTCCTGAGACATTGATGCCAGCATTACAGGAGCTTGAAGAGGCATATTTAAGCTTAAGACAGGATAAATCATTTCAGGAAGAACTGCATTATTTGCAAAACACATATATTGGCAGACCGACTCCATTATATTTTGCAAAGAGGCTAACAGAATATCTTGGTGGTGCCAGGATTTACCTGAAAAGGGAGGACCTTGCTCATACAGGTGCCCATAAAATCAATAATGCACTCGGGCAGGCACTGCTCGCAAAAAGGATTAATAAAAAGAGGTTGATAGCAGAAACTGGGGCTGGACAGCATGGTGTAGCAACTGCGACCGCGGCTGCACTCGTCGGTCTTAAGTGTGTCATATACATGGGCTCAGAAGATATGCAGAGACAATCACTCAATGTATTCAGGATGAGGCTTCTTGGAGCTGAGGTTAAAGAGGTATCAATTGGCTCAAAAACATTAAAGGATGCAATTAACGAGGCATTGAGGGATTGGACAACAAATGTCAAAGACACCCATTATGTCCTCGGAACGGTCTTTGGTCCGCACCCATTTCCGACTATTGTTAGAGACTTTCAATCGATAATAGGGAAAGAGACAAAGAGACAGATATTAAAGACAGAGGGAAGGCTTCCTGATTACCTCATTGCATGCGTTGGGGGGGGAAGTAATGCGATAGGATTATTTCATGCATTTCTTAAAGATGATGTAAAAATGATAGGGGTAGAGGCAGGTGGTAAGGGCATCGAGTCAGGTAAGCATGCAGCAAGGTTTGCTGGAGGCTCCATAGGAGTCTTTCAGGGATGTAAAAGCTACCTTCTTCAGAACGAAGATGGCAACGTACTCGGGACCCATTCCATATCAGCAGGACTCGATTATGCATCAGTAGGTCCTGAACACTCCTTTTTAAAAGATTCAGGAAGGGTCAATTACTCATACGCACTTGATAGCGAGGCACTGTCTGCATTTGAGGTTTTATCTAACACAGAGGGAATAGTACCAGCTCTTGAGTCAGCCCATGCAATTGCAGAGGTCATAAAACTCGCTCCTAAATTATCAAAAGACAGGATAATTGTGGTGAATCTCTCTGGCAGGGGAGATAAGGATGTTCAACAGGTCGCAAGGTTTAAGGGGATAGAGATATAATGTCAAAGAAATCAAGAATAACATCAACATTTCAGAGGCTGAAGAGAGAAGATAAAAAGGCCTTTATTCCTTACATAATGGCTGGAGACCCTGACCTCGAAAGGACATTCGAAAATGTTATGCTGCTAAAGGAATGTGGTGCTGATATCATAGAACTCGGGGTCCCATTCACAGACCCACTCGCAGATGGACCAACCATACAAATGGCTTCAGAAAGGGCTATTAAGGCAAATGTCACATTAAAAAAGGTGATAAGGTTTGTAGAAAGGATCAGATTGCATTCCGATATCCCGATAGTCTTGATGACATATTACAACCCTGTTTTTAAATATAATGATACACAATTTATAGACGATTCTGTAAAAGCCGGTATAGATGGTGTAATAATCCCTGATTTACCACCTGATGAGGCCTATGATTTTATCAAAAAATCGAGAGACAGAGGTCTGGACACAATCTTTCTTGTATCCCCTACATCAACCGAAGAGAGGATAAAAAAAATCACCAGATCAAGTAGTGGTTTTGTTTATTATGTATCTATTACAGGGATTACAGGTTCAAAGATCTTTTTAGACGAAGAATTCAAAAGGCACATAGAATCTGTAAAAAGATTGACCAACAAACCTGTTGCCGTTGGTTTTGGGGTCTCTACTCCTGATGAGGCACGGGAGGTCTCTCGGATCGCAGATGGGGTGATTATCGGGAGTGCAATCGTAAAGAAGTTATATGAACATCCATCATCCGCAAAGGAATTTATAAAAAAATTAAGGGAGGCGATTTAAATCTGTTTGAACCTTGAACAGATACTATTCCTATGGCATGGTTTAAAAAGAAAAAAGACACAAAGACAGAAAAAAAGGTCAAGATACCAGAGGGATTATGGGTAAAATGCGACAATTGTAAGGAAATAATCTATAAAAAAGAGATAGAGAAAAACCTTCAAGTATGTCCAAAATGCAACTATCATTTCAGGATAAGCTCTTCAGAACGCATAAGGTTACTTTCAGATGAAGGCAGTTTTGTAGAATTAGATGCAGGACTCACTACCTCAGACCCTCTTAAGTTCAAAGATACTATTTCATACATCGAAAGACTCGAGGAAAACAAAAAAAATACTAACCTAAATGAAGCGGCTGTATATGGAGAAGCAACAATTAATCAGAGGCGAGTTGTCCTTGCAATTATGGATTTTTCATTCATGGGTGGAAGCATGGGCTCCGTTGTTGGTGAAAAGATGACGAGGGCAGCAGAATTGGCATTAAAAAATAAAGTACCATTGATAATAGTATCTTCGTCAGGAGGGGCAAGGATGCAGGAGGGAATGATTTCTCTGATGCAGATGGCAAAGGTTTCGGCAGCTATCGCAAGGCTAAAAAAGGCAGGAATCCTTTATATATCAATACTTGCTGACCCAACATTTGGAGGTGTGACTGCGAGCTTTGCGATGCTCGGGGATATTATAATTGCAGAACCAAGGAGTCTCATAGGCTTTGCTGGACCAAGGGTGATAGAGCAGACTATAAAACAACAGTTACCAGAAAATTTTCAGCGCGCCGAGTTCCTGTTAGAACATGGAATGATAGACATGGTTGTCGAAAGAAGAGAATTAAAGAATACTGTTCATAAGCTGATCGAACTTCTCATGCCATTGAATAAATCCAAGGGCACAGAAATATGAGCTATACCGATGCTATCAACTACTTATATAATCTTCAAAAACATGGCATAAAGCTTGGTCTCGAAAAGCCCAAAAAGATATTGTCTGCAATAGGTAACCCCCATAAAGAGTTCCGCTCAATTCATGTGGCTGGAACAAACGGCAAGGGGTCTGTCTCTGCTATGATCTCATCGATACTGATATCCCATGGATTTAAAGTTGGCTTGTTCACTTCTCCTCATCTCGTCAGTTTTACAGAAAGGATAAAGATTAATAATAAGGATATATCCGAGTCAGATGTTATCAAACTCACAGAAGAGATAAGATCGGTGATTCAAGATAAAGATGAAATACCTGATCCCACATTCTTTGAGTTTGTTACTGCAATGGCTTTCTTGTATTTTTCAAGAAATTCGGTTGATTGGGCAGTAATAGAAACAGGAATGGGTGGCAGACTGGATGCAACTAATGTATTATTACCAGATGTATCAGTCATAACAAATATCAATTATGACCATAAAGAATTTCTCGGACACACCCTGAAGGCTATTGCCAAAGAAAAGGCAGGAATTATAAAAAATGGGATTCCGGTCGTATCTGCTATGCAGGAAGAAGAGGCTGAGGAAATAATAAAAAAAACTGCAAAAGAGAAGTCATCTGATATTTATATTTATGGCATGGACTTTAAGGGAAAACTTGTATCATCTGACATCAATGGTTTAATCTTTGACTATACAGATGAATCTCATGTAATAAAAAATATCAGAACTCCCCTTGCAGGCGAACATCAGCTTTCAAACGCATGTCTGGCAATAAAGGCTTCAATGATTACACTAAAGAGGGCACAACTTCCAGATTTTAGCATTTCTGATCTGAAGAGAGGGCTTGCCAGCACTAAATGGCATGGACGACTCGAAATAGTAAGCAAAAATCCTATGATCCTGATTGACGGGGCACATAACCCTGATGCAGCGTCTGTCCTTTCAAGATTCATAAAAAAACACCTAATTGATTATAGAATTATCCTCGTAATTGGTGTAATGTCTGATAAAGATATAAAAGGGATTCTATCTCCCCTGATTCCCCTTGCATCAGAGATAATATTTACAGCACCTGATTACGGCAGGTCAGCATCCCCGATTCGATTATCAGAAATTGCTTCTCAAATGGGTTACGCCTCAAAGACGACAAATTCTGTAAAAGAAGCCTTAAATATGGCAAAAGAACTCTGTGCCTCCTATAAAAATCCCAAAAACCCTCCACTAATTTTATTAACTGGTTCTTTTTACACAATAGGAGAGGCATTAGAGTCTCTTGGCAAAAAGCCTACTCTCAGTGCATTGAGGGAAGCGGTATGACAAAAAATGGTATAAAAAAAATTATCAACTACATATTGATCATCTTTTTTTCTTTATTGCCTTACCCATCAGCCATTTATGCAGACTCTACGGAGATATCATCAGACCTTATGGAATATATTAAAGAGGAAGAAAAATATATCCTTACAGGCAATGTGGTAATTAAAAAAATGGACGCAAAACTAATGGCTGAAAGGGTAATCTTTTATCAAAAGACATCTGATGCTCAGGCTGAGGGAAATGTTGTTTATGAAGATACTGACACACTCATAAATACAGAAAGGGCAGAGGTGAATCTCGACACAAAGACAGGCAGACTTTATAATGCCGTTGTCTTTTTCAAAAGAGGCAATTATTGGATTACTGGAGACAACCTATCCAAGATAAAAGATGACCACTATTATGCATCTTCGGCAACATTTACTACTTGCGATACAAAGGAGGGAGCAAAACCTGACTGGTGTTTTAAAGGAAGAGATGTTGACATAATAGTCGGTAAAAAGTTCACTGCTAAAGATGTGACTTACAATATTAAAGGCCTTCCGGTCTTGTATTCTCCGTATCTATGGGCTCCTATAAGGTCAGAGCGACAGACGGGTTTTTTGTTTCCAACAATAGGAAATAGCTCAACAAAGGGGTTTTTATTCAGTCCTTCATTCTTCTGGGCAATAGACGAAAATAAAGATGCGACATTTTATCTTGATTATTACACCAAAAGGGGGCTTGGAATTGGTGCTGAATATAGATACCTCGATTTTAATGGAAAAGGACAATGGAATGCATATTATATACACGATAGAGAACTCGACGAGGACTTTTTTGAACTAACAGGCATAAGCAGGCATGAAACCGATGACATAAAGGCATATCTTGAAGTTAACTATGTAAATAAAGACCTATTTTACAGGGAATACTCCACAAAGGTAGAAACAAGAATAAAGAGATTTTTACAGTCGAGTGGGGAAATATCTCTACCATTTACTAATTCCCGCACCTATCTGCTCGGTCAGTACTGGATAGACTTAAATGGCGAAGAAAAAAACATACCTCAAAGGCTTCCTGAGATCGGCTATTTCATAAATCCATCAAAGATCGGTCCCCTGACATTTACCATGTCTTCAAGTATCTCTAACTTTTACAGAGAAGAAGGTCCTCGTGGTCAGAGGATCGAAATTACGCCATCCCTTTCTTACTCAATTGGGGATGATATACGACTGTTTCAATCTTTAATCCTTAAGACAGGTCTTTATAATCTCGAAGATGCCCCATCATATGGTTCAAATCCGCATAGAGAGACATTTCAATATAATGCAAATGCACTCATTAGATTTAAAAAGGTGTATGACTCATTTACCCACATTATAGAGCCATCTATCCAATACATCTTTATTCCAGAGACCAATGAGATGCCTCTTTTTGACTCAAACGAACTATTTAATAAGACATCTATAATAAATTTATCGGTATTAAGCTCAATAGTTTCTAAGGAGATGCTTTTAAATATGCGCATCATTCAGCCTTATGATCTAAATTCGGGCAATGGATTGATGCCCACAAGGCTGCAGGCATACCTTAAGGGTAAGCCCATATCTTTACAGTTTGATGCAGAATACGACCTTGAAGAAGGGAAATTTGAGACACTCAATTCAGAGATAGGCATTGAAGTAGCAGAAAAGACAACACTAAACGCAGGACAAAACCTCAATAGTGCTGAAAATATAATGTTATATAAGGCTGCCATTGATTCCGTACTTTCAGAAAAATGGGCAGTAAATGCTGCTGCATGGTATGACGCAAAAGGTGGAGGTTTAAGAGATTATAAAATCAGGACATCTTACACACAAAGGTGCTGGGCACTTCATTTAATCTTTTCGAGAAAACCAGGTCATGATGGAAGACCTGCTGATTATAGCCTTGTCCTTTTTATCGAGCTGAAAGGGGTCGGTTCACTAAAATCGCTATGAATATAGTTATAAATCTCAATAAGAATTACAACATGACATCACATGATGCAGTTACAGCAGTAAAAAGGATTTTTAAGGTAAGAAAGGCGGGTCATGCTGGAACGCTTGATCCAATCGCTACAGGCATCCTTCTTGTTTGCCTCAATGAGGCAACAAAGATAACTAATTACCTTTCAGACCTTGATAAGGAGTATATTATGAAGGCAAGACTCGGTGAAAGCACAGATACTTATGATTCCGAGGGAAGGGTTATTAAGTGTGCTGATGCATCTCACTTAAGGCTCGAAGATATCGAAAATGTTATTCAAAGATTCAGAGGAGAAATCGAACAGGTTCCACCAATGTATTCAGCAATAAAGGTTTCTGGCAAACCGCTTTATAAACTTGCAAGAAAGGGCATAGAGATAGAGAGAAAACCGAGGAAGGTATTGATATATTCTATAAATATACTGAACTATCAATGTCCATTTCTCACGGTTAAGGTATCTTGCTCAAAGGGTACATATATCCGTTCATTATGTAATGAGATTGGAGAAGCCCTTGGGGTAGGTGCGCACATAACAGAACTAACCAGAACAAGAATAGGACAATTTAAAATAGAAAACTCTGCTGAGCTTAATGAACTTCCAGAGAAATCATCTGCCATACACTCCATAGACTCAGCATTAAAACACATGCCAGAGATAATACTCGAGGGTGATAATTTGAGAAAGGCAAAAAATGGGAATCCAGTAAGGGCACAACTCGAGACATCCCATGTTAATCATTTTATTCGCCTCAAAGACCCTGAAGGACGGCTTTTCGGAATTGGAAAGGTCATAAATGATTCAATTAAGATAAAGAGATTATTAAACCTATGAACATGGAGGCAATATGATACCAAGATACACCCGCAAGGAAATGGGTAAGCTCTGGGAGCCAGAAAATAAATTTAAAAAATGGCTCGATGTAGAGATTGCTGTTTGTGAGGCATGGTCTGAATTAGGACAGATCCCAATTGATGCCCTGAAAATAATCAAGGATAAGGCTAATTTCGATATACAAAGAATAGAAGAGATAGAAGCAACAGTAAAGCACGATGTAATAGCCTTTCTGACATCCGTAGCCGAGTTTGTAGGTCCTGAATCAAGATACATACACAAAGGGCTTACATCATCAGATGTGGTAGATACAGCATTGTCCCTGCTAATGAAAGAGGCAGCTGATATCATCATAAGAGACATTAAAGAACTAATGGAGGTTTTAAAGGAAAAGGCTTTTAAATATAAGGATATTCCCTGCATTGGCAGGAGTCATGGCGTCCATGCAGAGCCGATGACATTTGGACTGAAATTTGCCCTCTGGTATGAAGATGCAAAGAGAAACCTCAAGAGGATGGAGGGTGCAAAAGAGGTGATAAGCATCGGAAAGTTATCAGGTGCTGTAGGTACATTTTCTAATATACCCACAGAATTAGAAGAAATTGTATGCAAAAAGCTCGGTCTTAAACCAGAACCCGTGGCAACTCAGGTTGTTCAGAGAGATAGGCATGCTGAATACATGACAACACTCGCATTGATTGCCGCCTCTGTGGAGAAGATAGCCATAGAGTTAAGACACCTTCAGAGGACAGAGGTATTAGAGGCAGAAGAGCCATTCAGCATCGGACAGAAAGGCTCTTCTGCAATGCCTCACAAGAGAAATCCTGTTGGATGCGAAAATCTATCAGGTCTTGCAAGGGTTGTCAGGGCTAATACCATTTCAGCATTGGAAAATATCGCCTTATGGCACGAAAGGGATATATCACACTCATCAGTCGAGAGGGTGATAATCCCTGACAGTACAATACTTGTTGACTACATGCTTAACAGGCTGAAAGGGATAGTCAAGGACTTACATGTATATCCAGAAAGGATGAGGACAAACATAGAAAAGAGCTATGGTCTTTATAATTCACAGAGGGTTATGCTTGCCTTAACAGAAAAGGGATTGACAAGAGAAGACGCATATTTGATGGTTCAGAGAAACGCCATGGAGAGCTGGAAAATGGGAATCAGCTTTATGGAACTACTCAAAAAAGACGATGAAATCAAAAGATATTTATCAAATGAAGAGATAGAGGCTATCTTCGATCTCAGTTACTACCTTAGAAACATAGACTACATATTCAAAAGGGTGTTCGGTGAAGTTTGATAGCCTTTATATGTGGATAGCATTCATCCCATTTCCTTTTTATCTCTTCAGCCTTTGGAAGAGGCAACTCCTTTATGTAGGGCTTTTTTTTCAGGTCTTATATCTATTTATCAGGGGTATTTCACTCGAAAGGCTCCCACTCGTTGGACCTCATGATACACTCGCATTTTTATCAGTATCTACAGTCGCTTTTTCGATCACTATAAACTATTTTCTGAAAAGGGAGACGAAATTTCTCGATATAATTGCAGTAACATCAGCGATCTTTACTGTATTTTCTTTATTGTCCCGACAGCATAACTCCCCACTACCACCTGTGCTGAAGATTATCTGGTTTGAGCTACATGTTGTGCTTGCATTTCTTTCATATGCCCTATTTGCAATAGCAGCAGTTGCTGGCATTCTATATCTAAAAAAAGAGGAGACCTTTGAAGCAATTCAGTACAAAACAATACTCCTCGGATATTCTTTTTTTTCTTTATCAATGATATTTGGTGGTATCTGGGCATATCTTGCATGGGGGACATACTGGTTATGGACACCAAAGGAATTATGGACAACAATATTGTGGATATTTTATAGCCTTTATCTCCACGCAAGATTGAGGCAGAAATGGTATGGCAGGCCTGCTGTAGTATTGGGGACTGCAGGATTCGCAATTGTATTGTTCACATATCTTGGGGTGAGCCTCTTAATGAAGAGTTCACATACATTCTGAAACTATGATCAAAGGGATAATAAACTTCTTTCTTTCTGTTAAGACAACCGTCTGGATACTCTTGATTGCGATAATCGCCCTGTTTGCTGGCGCATTCATCATGCCGGTAAGGGAAGAGTTTGAATCTATTCACTCGATTCCTCTTTTTAAGTGGCTAATGAAACAGCCTTTATCTGCTGTATGGTGGCTGTGGTTAACTATAGCCATTCTTGTTATTCTTACCCTAAATACCATCTTTTGCAGTATCGAATCAATAATAAAGAAAAGAAAGACCACCCAATGGCTCCTCCTAATTTCACCTCAGATAATACATATAGGTTTTCTTTTTATTCTTCTTGCGCATCTTTTCAGTTCAGCTGGGGGATTCAAGGGTGTAGCCATTGCATCTGAAGGGACATCCTTTAGTATGCCTGACAATACAATATTGTCAGTGAAAAGAATAGACCTGAATATAGACCAAAGGGGATTTCTCCGCTCATGGGCGGTTGACATTGAATACAGGTCTGGCGATACAGTTATTAAGCAGGACAGGATACTTCCTAATAAACCATCTGTCAGGGAAGGAACAGGGATTTATGTAAAAGACCTTCAGGCATATCCTTATAAGGCGATACTTCTTGAGATAAGTAGAGAGCCAGGAGCTATATGGGCATTGGTAGGGGGTATAATATTTGGAATAGGAACGATCATACTTTTATTCCTAAAAATGAGGTTATAATCTTGCATAACTTTATGTAAATAAATTAGAATTTCTCAATGGGAGTGCATAGGGTTCTGGTGTCCCTCCTGGACTTCAAATCCAGTGTTGCCGCCCAAAAGGTGGCAGGGTGGGTTCGATTCCCACACGCTCCCGCCATAAATTTCTTGTAAATCAATGATAGCTGATGTAATCGTTAATGCCCCTTTTATTAAGTTCTTAAAAACTGTAAAAATTTTTTTCTGGCATAAAAAATGTTACATTTAATTATTGGTCTTTTTTAAATTAAAAAAGGAAAAAAAATGCCTAAAAAAAGACGCAGAATGTCGGTATTAAATGATAAAGGTTTTACCATAGCAGAACTTCTCATTGTTTTAGCAATATTGGCTATGCTTGCTGCAATAGCAATCCCGGAGTTTAATAAATACAGGGCAAAGGGTATAGCCGTCACTTTAAACTCTGATGCACAAAACTTATTTAAAGCCTGCTCATCCTTTTTTGCAGATGATCCATCAAGAGACACATGTGCGGTTGAAGATGCAATATCATCGGGTTTTTTCA
>FWWM01006537.1_pt1 | contig 24329 bp, 19 predicted proteins | sample 2228351 | NCBI WGS metagenome assembly FWWM01 (sample SAMEA103939774, study PRJEB20133) | metagenome
ACTTGGTGTGGAGGCGGATTTATCGTGGACTGGCTCATTCACAACATTGATGTCTGCTGTTGGGTCAAGGGGGCGTGGCCGATTTTCGCCCAAGGGCAAGGCGGGCGTCAAACCCGCAAGGAACCCGACCAAATGTTTGACCATTACGCCGTTGAATTTCGCTTTGCCGATGGCACAAGAATGTTCGTGCAAGGACGGCATATGGCAAATTGCTGGAACTACTTTGGTGTCATCGTGCATGGGGCAAAGGGTTGTGCTTACTTAGGCGAGCACACTCCCAAATTTGGCATCTACAAAGGTTGGCAGGATGACGAAAGTCAACTGCTGTTCCGCCCGCAGCGCTCCAACGACCCTTACCAGACGGAGATGGATGTGCTGTTGGAAGCCATCCGCCAAGACAAGCCCCACAACGACACCGAGTGGAGCGCTTACTCCAACTTGGTTGCCATCATGGGACGCATGGCAGCGGAGTCAGGACAAGGGGTCACTTGGGAGCAAGCCCTTAACTCTGACCTTTCGCTGGCAGATGTTGACAAACTTGATTACGACTCGGAACCGCCTGTTAAACCTGACGAAGAAGGGCGTTACCCAATCGCTATGCCCGGCTTCACGAAAGCGTTTTAAGCAGCGCAGTCGGTTAGCAATTTTGCTGGAGGGCGCATCTCCCGATGCGCCGATTACGGTTGCTGGAGGGCACATCTCCTAATGTGCCGATCTTCGGTGCGTCAGGAGACGCGCCCTCCAGTTGCACCAAACCGTTGTGGTGCGTCAGGAGATGCGACTTCCAGTGCGCTGAAGAGCCACAGAAAGATTGGTCACAAGGAGGTTTGCCGATGACGGCGACGGAGTTGCTGACACAAGTGCAGCAGTTGCGAGAAGAAGCGGAACGAATGTTGCAAGAGGCGGAAACAGTGGATGCAGTGGAGGAAGTGCGCCGCTACTTTTTGGGGCGGAAGGGAGCGCTGAACGCTATTTTGCGTTCCCTGTCCCAGTTGCCCCCTGAAGTGCGAAAGCAAGTAGGCGCGGAAGCCAACGCAGTGCGTGAGTGGTTGGAGGAAGCCCTAAAAGTGCGCGAGCAGCAAGTGCGGGAACTGAGCCTGCAACGGCAACTGCAGCGCGAGCGCATAGATGTCACCATGCCAGGACGCTTTTGGCAACCGGGCGGTTTGCATCCCCTGACCCTGACCATCAACGAGATTTGCGCCATCTTCACCGATTTGGGCTTTGAGGTCGTTGACGGACCAGAAGTGGAAGACGAATGGCACAACTTCATCGCGCTGAACATCCCGCCTGAACACCCTGCCCGCGATGACCACGACAGTTTCTACATCGCTGGCGAGTGGGAAGCGGGACGAGAAGTGTTGCTGCGAACAGAGACTTCGGCGGTGCAAATTCGGGTGATGGAATCGCGCAAACCGCCCGTTCGCATCGTTTCGCCAGGGCGGGTTTACCGTCGCGACCCCTTTGATCGCACCCATTCGCCTGCGTTCCATCAGGTGGAAGGGTTGCTGGTGGACAAGGATGTGACCTTCGCTGACTTGAAAGGCACCCTCTATGCGTTTGCACAGCGCTTCTTTGGCGAGTGGGTGCAAATTCGGTTCCGCCCCCACCATTTCCCCTTCACCGAACCCAGTGCGGAAGTTTTGGTTAGTTGCGTGTTCTGCAAAGGCAGCGGTTGCGCCGTGTGCAAACAAACGGGTTGGTTGGAGGTTTTGGGCTGCGGCATGGTTCACCCCGCCGTTTTGGAGAATGTCGGCTATGACCCCGAAGTGTGGCAGGGTTACGCTTTCGGGATGGGCGTGGAGCGATTAGCCATGCTCCGCTACGGCATTGACGACATACGGCTCTTTTACGAAAACGACCTGCGCTTCCTGCGGCAGTTTGACTGAAAAGGTCGCCGTTGGTGGAATTCCCCTTCATTCCCATCAGGCACTTCACGGTGCCGAAAGCCTTCTTTTGCCCCTGTTTGTATCGGACATCACTGCTTGAAAATATCAGGGGTTTCCTGTAAGGCAACATAGCGCAATCCCCTACATCGTTTACACTTTGTGCGGGCAAATTGATTAGTGCCGTTAGGCAAAGCGAGGGGAGCGAAAAATGCAATTTGCGGAACCCGCCGTTCAATTAGCCGTGACGGTTTGTCCGTTCTGTGGGGTTGGGTGTGAACTGGTGGTGGAAAACGGGCAAGCCTTTCCCCTCCGTTCCCACCCCGTCACCCAAGGGGCACTTTCCCTGCGCGGATGGAGCACGGGCGAACTGCTTTGGTCGCCCCTGCGGTTAAAAACTGCCCTCCTTCGTTCCGCCGAAGGTAAGTGGCAAACCGTTGAAGTGCCCCAAGCCCTTCAACTGGTGGTGGAACGGCTGAAGGAAATTCGGGAGCGCTACGGTGGGGAAGTCATCGGCATCTTGGGGTCCGCCCGTTTGACCAACGAGGAGAACCAACTGCTCCGTCAACTGGCAGTTTCGTTAGGCACCCCCAACTTGGACTCCTTCCAACGCATGGGCTATTTGCCCTTTCCCCCTTGCGACTTGGAAACCCTTGACTACGCTTCCGCCATCACGGTTCTGGGTGTTGACCTTGCGCAACGGCACCCACAAGTTTTTCGGCGCATCTCCAAAGCCGTCAAGCGCGGGGCAACTGTTCGGTTCGTTGATAGCCGTCAAGTCCAGTTTGCCCGCATGGCAACGGAGCACTTGCGCCCGCTGCCGGGACAAGAGTTGACGGCATGGCAACCTTCTGGGAACAGCGAAGTGGTGTTGGTCTCCTCCGAATTGGCGTGGCACGGGCAAGGGGCAAAAGCGATGGAAGCCTTGCGGTCGGTTCAAACGCTTTTCCTGACCGACTATGTGAACCAACGAGGGATGATGGAGGCGGGCGTTCGTCCGTTCCCCAACGGGGCTTCCGCTTACGAGATGCTGCAGCGAGCGCTCACGGGTGATATCAAAGCGTTGCTCATCTTTGCTGATGACCCCTTTGAGTTCTTCCCCGAACTGGCGGCTGAAGCGATGGAACGGTTAGAGTTCCTTGTTGTCGCTGATGCGGTGCAGACGCCCGCAATGCGCTTTGCCAATGTCGTTTTGCCCGGAGCACTGCTGGCGGAGAAAGAGGGAACGGTGACCAACTGCGAAGGGCGCTTGGTTCACCTTTCTCCCGTCGCTCCCTCTCCTTCGGGTTGGACGGAAAAACAGTTTCTTGAACGCTTCTTGGAGTTATTGGGCGAGCCGCCGGAGGAAGTCGTTCCGCCGTTTACCGTTGGCTCTCCAACGGTGGAACCTGAGACGCCTACAGAGGAATACCCGTTTCTCGTCGCCCTTGACAGCGGTTCGTTTTGGAACAACCACGCGCTGGCGAAAGCATCGGTTACGGTTTGGCGGGAGATGCGGCGCCCCTTCGTGGACTTCCCGAAAGGCTATGTGATTGTCAACCCCGAAGATGCTCGGGAGTTGGGCATCCGCATGTTTGCCCCTGTGCGGATGGTGGGCAGAGAGGGCGAAATCACCTTGCCAGCCAATTTGGATGAACGGGCAATGCGCGGGACGCTACTAATGCCCATGTTCCTGTGGGAGCAGGCTGGGAAAGCATTGGGCGCTTTGCAGTTGGACCCAAGCCTGCGCATCCCCATCTTCCGACCAACAGCGGTGAAGGTTGCCACGCAGTAGGAGTGGCGTCAGCCGCGACCTGGAGGTGTCAAGGATGGAGACAGAAAAGCGCTGGGTCGCCTCAGAAGACCTGAACGCGATTTTGGCGGAGTTGGCGCAGGAAGGAAAACTGATTGCTCCCGTCAAAATTCGCCCCACATCCCCTGTCCCGCGCCCCGAAACTGAGGAAGTGCTTTTCCGCAAAGTCACAGATGTCCAGCAAATTTGCCCCGATACCGCTTATGTCAACGCCTTCATCCCGCCCAAGGAGTTTCTCTTGCCCGCTCGCCAGCGGTTGCTCCGTTACCGTTTGAGCGATGGGAGTGTGGCAATAGAGGTTGCGGAAGAGGAGGTCGCTGAACAGGTCATCTTTGGCATCCGCAGTTGCGATGTGGCGGCGATTGATTACCTGACTCGCTTTCTTTCGGGGGAGATGTTTGGTCGCCCCGATTTGGCAGATGGATTGTTTATGAAACGGCGGCGAAACCTGACCATCCTGAGCGTCGTGTGCCAGCAACCCGCTGATACTTGCATGTGTGTCTGTTGCGAAGGCGGTCCCGCTTTGGAAAAGGGCTACGATTGGCAACTCACGCGCCTCAGCAACGGTTGGTTGGTGGAAGTCGGGAGCGAAAAGGGATGGGCGTTGGTGGAACGCTTCCGTCAATGGGTGAAAATTGCGCCTGAAGAAGCAGTCAAGGAGAAAGAGCAACGGGTTCAGCAGGTGGTGGCGAACTTCTATCGGTTCAGCCCCCATCGCGTCCAGACGATGGCTGCGTCGCGGATGCTTTCCAAAGGGCGATTGGAACATGCGTTCTGGCAAAAGGTTGGCGAGCGCTGTGTGGAATGCGGCGGCTGCGCGTTCATTTGCCCTACTTGCTATTGCTTCAATGTCGCTGATTTGCCTGCAGAACCGATAACCGTTGAGAGCGAGGAAGGAACCTTGCTCCCGCTCGCACCGGGCGCTCCTACGAAAGTGCCAACGGAAGGGACATGGGAACGCGTTCGCTGTCGCGATTGCTGCATGTTGGCGGGCTATGTGCGCCATGCCGGCGGCATCTATCCGCGCCGCACCACTGGCGAACGCTGTCTCACCCGCTTCTTCCACAAACTGTCGTGGCAATTCCACTTCCGAATGGGACGATTGGGCTGCACTGGTTGCGGTCGCTGTATTGTTGCGTGCATGGGCAACATCGGCATCAGCCAAGTTTCCGAAGAGATGGTAGAAGCGTTGACGAATGTGCCAGCGAAGGAAAGGGAAATAGCGCTGAAACCCGCACCCATCCCCAGCAACGGCGGTTAGAAGGGATGGGACTACGGACGAAAAGCGACGGGGTGAGAGCCAATGGTGCAGAACAAAACGACAGAGACCGAGCAGCGGTGGGATGCATCCCTTTACTTACCGAAACTCGTCCGAATCTTGGAGATGAAAACCGAGGTGCCAGCGGAAGCCGTGACGGGACCGATTGTGAACTTCACAATAGAGCGAAACGGGATTGATTTTCGCCCCGGGCAGTTTTTTGAAATCAGCGTTTTCGGTGCAGGGGAAGTGCCCATCTCCATCTCCTCGCCCCCCAGCCTAAAGGACTGCATCATTCTCTCCGTGCGGGCGGCAGGGTATGTGACCAGCCTGCTTCACCAATTGCGCCCAGGCGATGTCATTGGCTTGCGCGGTCCTTTGGGCAACGGATTTCCGATGGAGGAGTTTTATGGTTTGGATGTCTTGTTTGTGGCAGGCGGCATCGGTTTGGCGCCGCTGCGGGGATTGCTGTGGGAGATGCTGTTTCAACGGGAAAAGTTCGGTCGCATCCTGCTCCTTTACGGTGCCCGAACGCCGCAGGACTTGATGTATCAGTGGCAGTTGCCTGAGTGGGAGGAGAAGGGCGTGGAAATCCACTTGAGCGTGGACATTGGCGATGGCGTGTGGGAGAAAGAGACGCACCCGCCGCGAAAAGTAGGCGTTGTCACCACCCTCTTCACGGACATCCAAATTGACCCCAGCCGCACAGTGGCTTTCGTTTGTGGTCCCCCCATCATGATTCGGTTCGCGTTGCTCGGTCTGACCCGCGATTTGAAAATCCCGCCCGAACGATGCATCGCTACTTTGGAACGGCACATGAAATGCGGCGTCGGCAAATGCGGGCACTGCATTGTCGGAGACAAGTATGTGTGCATGGACGGACCCGTGTTCAGTTACGCTGAACTGAGCCGCCTTGCAACGATTGAGGAACCCTGGTGAACGGTGCACGGGACGAACTTTGGCAGGCGATGAACCATGCTAACCGCTGGAGCGGAAGCACAATTGGCAAAACTGGTGGAAGGCAGAAAGGTTGCCATCGTCGGTGTGGGCAACCGACTGCGGGGCGACGATGCCGTCGGTTCGGTCGTTGCCGAAGCGTTGATGTCCTGCGCATCAGAGCAAGTGTTGGTGATAGATGCCGAAACGGTGCCTGAAAATTACCTCGGGACGCTTTTGCGCGAGCGACCCGAACTCGTCCTTTTCGTGGACGCTGTGGACTTTGGGGGCAAAGCGGGAGAGTGGCAGATTGTTCCCCTGTCCGCCCTCCAGCACAAAATCCCGACCACCCACACCGTCTCGCTGAAACTTTTGGGCGAAATTCTCGCAAGGGAAGGGATTGACAGTTGGTTGTTAGCCATCCAGCCTGAACAAATTGCTTTCGGCGCACCGCTGAGCCCGTCCGTGACCGCCGCCGTTCAGCAACTGGTGAACTTGCTGAAAAAGATTTTGCTCGCTTCCCCTGTCCCGCGTCTCATGTCCTGCGTTCCATCAAGTGAGGAGGTGCTCGGGGGATGACAGATGCTGCGTTGGCATGGTTTCTTCTACTCATTGCGTTGCCATTGGTAGGGGCTTTCATTTGCGCAGGAACGAAAGGGCGAACGACTGACATTGTTGTAACGCTCTTTTCTGGGTTGACAGCGTTGGTGGGTGTCTGGATCGTCGCTCAGTGGGGCATGGAGGGGCTTCGGCTGCACTTGGGTGGTCTCCCGCAGTTTGGTCGGTTCGTAGGCAAAGAGGTGACCATGTTCGGCTTCCTCATGGATCCCCTCAGCGCCATCATGCTGCTCATCGTCGTTGGATTGGGCTTCCTCGTCGTCGTTTATTCCGTCGCCTACATTAGCCCTGGCAACAAAGAGCATCCCGTGACCAACGGGCGGGAACGCTACTTCTTCTGGCTGTTGGTGTTCATCGGTTCCATGGCGGGGTTAGTGACCTCGTCCAACTTTTTGCAACTGTTCGTGTTCTGGGAGTTGACCACTATTTGCTCGTGGGCGCTGATTGGCTTCTACGAGACGGACCGCGCCCTTTGGGGTGGCTACAAAGCCTTGCTGATGACTCACGGGGGTGGGTTGGCGCTCATGGTGGCAATCATTTCGCTCTACTTGACAGCGGGTAGTTTTGACTTTGAAGCGTTGCGGCTCATCAGTCCCGAAGTGCGCGGTGCCCTGTTCGCTTTCATCTTCGTCTTCATCATGGTTGGTGCGTGGGCGAAAGCAGCCCAGTTTCCTTTCCACACTTGGTTGCCCGAAGCGATGGAGGCACCGACCCCTGTTTCCGCCTACTTGCACGCGGCAGCGATGGTGAAAGCAGGGGTTTACTTGGCAGCCCGCCTTATCTTGGAAGGAGGCACCTTGCCCTACTGGGTAGGGTTACTCACTGCCGTGATGGCGTTGGTCACGATGTTCTTCGCCGTAAGCGCTTTCTTCTTCCAAGACGACATCAAGCGGCTGTTAGCCCTCTCCACTATTGCCCACCTCAGTTACATCCTGCTGGGGTGTGCCATCTACATCATGTTCCGCTCTAAGGAAGCCTATCAAGGGGCTCTGCTCCACATCGCTGCCCACGCAGCGGGGAAAGGGCTTTTGTTCCTTACCGCTGGAGCGCTCACCTACTTTGCAGGGACAAGGCGCATCTCCGAACTTTCAGGTGTTGCGGCAAGGCAACCCCTCGTTGCCCTGAGTTTCTTCATTGGCGCTTTCACCGTGACAGGGGTGCCTCCCCTCGCTGCCTTCTGGAGCAAACTGTTCCTTGTCATCGGTGCCCTTCAAAACGGCGCTTTCGGCTACTTCTTAGCGTTCGCTATGTTGGCGGAAAGTTTGATCGCTTTCGGTTGGTTCTTGCATGTGGGACAGCGGATCTTCTTTGGCAACCCCTCCGATGCTGTCAAAGCGATAGAAGGCTCGCGGCGTTCCATAGACCTTTCCTTGAGCATCCTCATTGCAGCGTGTCTCTTCATGCCTTTAGTCGCTTTGCCCTTAGCCTTAGCAGCGTTGAGATGAGGTGAGCGAAGGATGATGGAATGGATGCATGTGATTTTGGTGTCTCTCGGTTTGCTGGCGTTAAGCACTGTGGTGACCTTGTTGACCGCGACTAACCGACAATTGACAAAAGTGTTGGGAACTGTCTTCACTCTCGCTGCGGCAGTGGTGTTGCTTTACGCAGGCGTTGGCGTTTTGGTCTGGGGCTTTACCACTTCCCTGCCGCTAACAACAATTAGCGCCATCCAAACTCGCTTAACCCTGCAAGCGGATGCGTTAAGCGGGTTGTTCTTGATTCTCATCGCCATCTTAGCCGTGCCTTCAGTTTTGCATTCCCTTGCCTACTTAGAACACCCACATTACCGCGAGGAGAGCCTCATCCGCTACTACCCAATGCTGACGCTGTTCCTGCTGGCGATGGTTGGCGTGTTGGTAGCGTGGGATCTGGTGACCTTCCTCGTCTTTTGGGAACTGATGACCTTAGCGTCCTATGTGCTGGTGGCATATGAGCGGAGCAAGCCAGAGAACCTGCGGGCAGCGCTCAAATACTTCCTGCTCACCCATATCGGCGCTTTGTGTCTGCTGATGGCTTCAGTGATGCTGTGGGTGCAGGGTGGTTCCTTTGAGTTCACAGCGGTCGCTATGACGATGGACAAGTTAGCGCGAACGCGCCCCGTTTTGTTGCACATCATCTTGGCGCTCCTGTTCATCGGGTTTGCCACGAAAGCCGCGCTGTTCCCCTTCGGCGATTGGGCGCCTAATGCTTACCCTGCTGCCCCTTCCCCCATCTCCGCCTTGCTTTCTGGCGTGACGAGTAAACTGGGCATCTACGGGTTCTTGCGGTTCTTCATCTGGCTCCTTCCAGCATCTGCCTCAGGCTTTGCAAGTGACTGGGGTTATGTCTTCGGGTTCTTTGGCATTGTCTCTGCCATTTTGGGTGGAGCAGCAGCAGCCGTCACGCAGGACGCGAAAGTGTTGTTGGCATACTCGTCCATCGCCCAGTCGGGGTTCATCACTTTGGGGATTGGGGCGGGAATGTTCCTTGCCAACACTAACTTGCCCCTCGCCAACATCGCCATGTTAGGTGCGTTCTTCCACATCGTTGGCGATGCCTTTGTTAAAGCCTTGCTGTTTTTGACCGCTGGCTCCCTCCTTTACGCTACCAATAGCCGTCGCTTTGCCGATTTAGGGGGCTTGCTGGAAGCGATGCCGCAGACTGCCAGCACGGCTTTTGTTGGTTCTTTCGCCATCGCTGGCTTTCCGCCACTCACTGCCTTCGTGAGCAAGTGGCTCATCCTGCAATCGCTCATCTTTTCCCGATCCATCCCCGTCACCCTTGCGGGGGTAGGGATGTTGCTTGCCAGCATTTTCTCCATCCTTTATGCCGTCAAGTTCTTCGCGGCCAGTTTCCTCATCAAGCCGATGCGAACGGAAACCAAAGAAGTGCCCGTAAGCATGCGCCTCGCGCAATTGCTGCTGACGCTCTTTGTTCTTGCAATGGGGCTGTTCCCGGGCTTGGTATTGCTTGCCCTGCGTTGGGTCGTCACAGACGCCCCGATGTTTGCAGGTGCTGAAGAAGAGTTGGCGAAAGCCCTTCAATGGGCGTGGGTCCAACCTTTGACGGGTGCTTTCTCACCGTTGGTCTTGGTAGGGATGCTCGTAGTGGTCTATCTGTTCGCCCTGATCGCTATCGGCACCGAGCGGCAGCCTCGGCGAGTGCCCATTTGGCTGGGAGGCGAATGGGTGAAACCCGAGCAATTGGGCGGGCATCCTCAAGGCGTCCCATTGCGAGAGGAATTGCTCCAGCGCGCTTACCCCTCCGCTCCCGTCCCCAGGTGGCGTCCGCCTGAATGGTTCACCAAGTTGCTGAACCCTGATGTGTGGATGTATCGCCCCGTCATCATCAGCGGCGAGTGGCTCAGTGACTTGCTTCGCCGCGCTCATACAGGCGTTCCGCACCTTTACATCGCTTGGCAAATCATCGGAGCCATCGTTATCGCTTTGCTGGTGTGGCTACTGGTGAGCCGATAGAGAACCGCAGTGAAGCAATTGGAGGGCTCGTCTCCTGACGAACCGAAAATTAGCGAGCGAAACGAGAAAAGGAGGGAAGACGCAATGGTGACCATAGAGCAAAGCACGGAGCAGATCAACCAAGCCGTTACGGCTCTGCGGGAACGCATTGGAGAAAAGTTGCGGTCAGTAGAGCAACCAACGCCTCACCGATTTTACGCAACAGTGGATGCAGACGCTGTGGTGGCGGCAGCAGATACTTTGTTCAACGAACTCCAAGCCCGCTATGTGATTAGCGCAGGGGTGGATAAACGACCGCTCACTGGCGGGTTTGAAGTGTTGCACTTCTTTGCTTTTGACCGCGCCAATGTCCGATGCGCCCTGCGGATTCCGTTGCAGGGCGACCCGCCGACCATTCCCTCCATCACGCCCCTGATCCCCGGCGCAGGTTGGGCGGAGCGGGAGTTCCGAGACTTGTTGGGCATTATCCCCGAAGGGCATCCCGACCCACGTCCGCTGGTGCTGCCTGACGGTTTCCCTGAAGGGTTGTATCCTTTGCGCAAAGATTACCCCTACGACTACAAGCCGCCCCTTGACCCTGACCGCACCTTCCCCTTCAAAGAACCACCTGAAGGGACAACGGTGGTCACGGTTGGTCCCTTCTTCCCCGTGTTGGAAGAGCCGTCGCAATGGCGGGTTTTCGTGGATGGCGAGATTGTGGTCGGCTGCGATTACCGAGGCTTTTACAACCATCGGTCGGTAGAGAAATTGGGCGACAGCGTGCTGACTTACAACCAAATCTGCTCGCTCGCTGAACGCATCTGTGGCATCTGTGGCTGCGTTCACTCCACAGCATATTGCGAAGCAGTGGAGGAAGCAGCAGGCATCAAAGTGCCCCTGCGCGCCAGGGTCATCCGCACCCTCATTTTGGAGTTGGAACGGGTGCACAGTCACCTGCTCTGGCTGGGTTTGGCGTGCCACATCCTCGGCTTTGACTATGTGTTCATGCAATCATGGCGCATTCGCGAACCCGTGATGTGGCTGGCAGAGTATCTGACGGGCAACCGAAAGCACTTCGCTATCAACCTTGTTGGGGGCGTTCGCCGCGATATTGTCAAGGAGCAACATGAGCGCATCTTGCAAGTCATGGCGCAAGTGGAGCAGCAGACAAAAGAGTTGGCGGACACACTTCTCTCCGACGCACCCCTCATCGCTCGCCTCAAAGGCACAGGGATTTTCACCCCCGAAGAAGTGCGGTTGACAGGCGCCGTCGGACCAACAGCGCGCGGGAGCGGAGTCGCGATAGATGCCCGCAAAGATCACCCTTACGCCGCTTACGAACTGATGGAGTTTGATGTCGTCACGCAAGACGGCTGCGATAACTTGGCGCGGACGCTGGTGCGGATTCTGGAGACTTTTGAGTCCATCAAAATCATCCGCCAGTGCGTCAAGTGGCTGCAGGAACTGCCTGAGGGAGAACTGATGGCGGAGTTGCCCGACGAAATCCCGCCTTATCGGGAGGGGATGCACGCGGTGGAAGCCCCACGCGGCGAAGTCTTCCACTATGTCCTGACAGGCGAAAACAATCGTCCCTATCGCTGGCGAGTGCGGGCACCCAGTTACCAGAACATTCAAGCAGTGCCCGTCATGTTCAAACCAGGCACTACCGTTGCCGATGTGCCCATCACTTTGGGCAGCGTTGACCCTTGCTTCTCATGCACCGAACGGATGGAGTTCGTGGATGTCAAGAGCGGGGAGACAAAGGTGTTGACCGAACAGGAACTTTACGAACTCTCGCGCCGCAAAACTCGGGAAGGTCAAGGTGGTGGAGCGTAATGCTGCAATGGCAAGCAGCGTTGATTTGGGCAATCGTCGTTCCATTAGTGCTGTTGGGGCTTTCGCCCTTTCTGGATGGGTTGGCGCGGAAAATTCGCGCCCGCCTTCATTCCCGCATGGGCCCGCCCCTGCACCAAGGCTACCTTGACTTAGCCAAGTTGGCGGGGAAAGGCGATGTCACCCCCGTTGCCAACGCCTTGAGCAATGGGTTGCCTTTCTTAGCGCTGGCTTCAGCAGTGGCAGCGGGCACGCTCCTTCCCATCGGCAATGTGGCGCCCCTTTCTTTCGCTGGCGATGTGGTGGTAGTGCTCTACTTGCTGGGGCTGACCACTGTAGCAGTGGTGCTGGGAGGCGCTGCTTCTGGCAACCCCTACAGTTTCTTGGGGGCTAACCGAGAGTTGCTCTTGTTGCTTTTCGTTGAACCTGTGTTGGCGTTTGCCCTTTTCGTGTTGGCGATTAAAGCGGGCACTTTCCGCTTGCCAGAAATGGTTACTTGGCACGCTCAAAATGGCTACTCCCTTTCCACCGTCTTAGCAGCCGTCAGCGCCCTCTCAGCAATGCTCCCTTACTTCGGCAAGTTGCCCTTTGACTTGGCGGAAGCGGAACAAGAGTTGATGGGCGGTATCCTTTTGGAACAAGCAAGTTGGCGCTTAGCCTTGTATCGGTGGGCGTTCTTCGTCAAGTGGTTAGTCGTCACCTGGCTCTTCTGCGAACTGTTCCTGCCCACCCTTTTGCCCTTCCCGCTGAGCGTTCTCGCGTTGCTGGTGAAAGCCTTTGTGGTGTTCTGCATCGCAGCCGTCGCTGAAACCATGTTAGCACGGGTGCGTTTGGATCACGCTCGCGCCTTCTTCATCCATGTCGCGTTCCTTGTCCTGTTTGCCATCGCGTTTGCGCTCATCGGCTCATGACCTGGGGCAGGGGACAAGAATGGGAGCGAACCGAGTAAATCTGAAGGGTTTGCCTCTGGCGAACCGAAACAAGAAATCGGCGCATCAGGAGATGCGCCCTCTAATTGAAGGGGTGAGCAAAAATGGTTGGCAAAGTGAAACAAATCTTGTTGGCGCTTCGGGCAGGACGGGTGACTTTTGCCTATCCCTTTGAGCCGCGTCCATCCGAACCGGGTTTTCGCGGTCGGGTGGTTGTGGATACGGATAAGTGCACGGGCTGCGGCGGGTGCGCCGATGTGTGTCCCACCCGTTGCATCCGCATCATTGATGTTTCGCCCAATTGGCGCATCATCCGCCGCTATTTGGACCGCTGCATCCACTGTGGGCGCTGCGAAGATGTTTGCCGCTACGGTGCTGTCCGCTTGGACTTGGAATACGAACTTGCCACCACCGACAAAAAAGACCTGTTCATTGAGCAGCACCTGTTCATGGGTTCGTGCAGCCGGTGCGGGCGGTGCTATGTGCCGCCGACGCCGTTGGACCGATTGATGCTGGTCGGTTACCGCCAAGACGAAAGCGCTTGACGGAGGGATCACAACATGGCTGCAATGGAAACCATTCGGGTTCTGTCCTTAGCGCTGATCTTGACTTCCTTCGCTGCGGTGGAACTGCGGAACCTTCGGGGCGCATTGGTGGCTTACATGCTCCAAGCCCTACTGCTGGTGGCGATTATTTTCGTTTTCGCCACGCTGCACCCCCCATTGTTCATCTGGGGCATCACCGCGTTGGTAACAAAGTTCGGGATTATCTCTTGGTTGCTGGCACAGTCCATCCACCAAGGGGAGTCGCAGGAGTATCCGCCGCTGATTGAATTGCTACCGTCGGTGTTCATCATCGGCTTGTTAGCCATCGTGACCTATCGGCTAACCCACACCTACACCACCTTCTTGGCGCCGACGAAACTGGCGACAGAAGAACCGTTCCGCACCAACATCGCTGTTGCCCTCACCGTGTTCCTTATCGGTCTTTACGGCATCCTGACGCGCCGTGACGCTATCAAGGTGGTCATTGGGATGTGCCTGATGGAAAACGGGGCACACCTTTCGCTGGTCAGTTTGGCGCCGGGCATGCGAGAGACCGTGCTGATCGGCATCGTCACCGATGTAGTGATTGCGGTTGGGTTGCTCCTTTACCTCGTGAACGAAATCCGACGCCAGTTCGGTTCTACGGACAGTTTCCGCCTTTCCGAACTGCGGTGGTGACCCGAGGAGGTTGAGGTGATTGACCATGAGTTGGTTGCCTTTGGGACTTTTGCTGGTGCCGCTCCTTTTTGCGGTGTTGGTTTGGATTGCGCGCCAAGAGGCGCGCCCCTTCCTCTTCCTGCTGGGCACGGGCATCGCCCTGCTGCTGGCGATTTATCAGGCGATAGGCATTGCCCAAGCAGGAAGCATCACGGCGCTGAACGAAGAAATCTTAGTGGATGGTTTGGCAGCGTTCATGGCGCTGCTCATCGCTTTCCTGTCCTTCGTCTGCGCCATCTACAGCAGCGCCTACCTCACCCTCCCGCACCTTCGGGAAGCGCCAGAAGAGCGACTGCGGCTTTTCCAAACCCTGTTCCTTGTGTTGGAGTTTACCCTCCTGTGGACAGTGATGACCAACAACATTGTCTTACTGTGGGTGGCGTTGGAAGCAACTACTTTGGCTTCCGCTTTGCTGGTCTCTTTCTACTGGAACCCCCGCGCGTTGGAAGCCGGCTACAAATACTTGTTGTTGCTGACCGTTGGCATCACTTCGGCTCTGTTCGGTTGCATCCTTCTCTACGCAGCAGCAGCGCCTCACTTGGGTGACGAGTCGGCGCTGCTAATTACGAACTTGCGCGCAGTTGTGAACAAGTTGCCCGCACACATTGCGCTGATTTCTGCTGGGCTATTGTTGATTGGGTTCGGAACGAAAGCGGGGTTAGCGCCCTTCCATCCTTGGATTCCCGATGCCCATGCGGAAGCGCCGACCGTGATGAGCGCGCTCCTGTCTGGGATCATCGTCAAGGTGCCCCTTTATGCCATCCTGCGCATCATGACCCTGTTCGCCCCTCGCTTCCCCGAGTTGGGCAGCATCATTATGGGCATCGGCGCTTTCTCTATGGTGATGGGGAGCCTGTTGGCGTTTCTGCAGGACGACCTAAAACGCTTGCTGGCTTATTCCACCGTCGCGCAAATTGGTTATGTGGCTGCTGGTATCGGCGCGATTTCCTATTTGGGCTACTATGGCGCGCTGCTGCACATTGCCCACCATGCGTTTACCAAAGCCCTGCTCTTCATGGCGGGGGGCATTGTCGCAGCGTTGGCGAACACCCGCAACATCCCCTTGTTAGGTGGCATCGCCCGAAAGATGCCAGCGACGAGCATCTTCTTCCTCATCGGCGCTCTGTCACTGGGTGGCGTGCCCCTCTTCAGTGGGTTCATCAGCAAACTGACCATCATCTTGGCGCTGACGCAAGCGCGAGCGTGGGTGGCGACGGTCATTGCTGTTGGCGTGAGCCTCCTCACTCTCGCCTACATCCTGCGAGCGTTCCAACGCGTCTTCTGGGGCGAACCCCGCAACCCTGCCGTTGCAGAAGCCGACATCAAAGAAGCGCCGTTACCTATGCTCTTAGCGATGGCACTGTTGGCATTCGGCATCTTCTCCATCGGGCTGGGGGCGCAATGGTTAGACCCCATCTTGGACATGGCAGCAAAACCGTAAGACAATCGGGTCACGAGACAAGGGACGCAGGGTGAAAACGAAAAGGAGGTGCCACAGATGGTCAAGGAAGGCATTTTGCGCCGCTTCTTCTCTAAAGCCTTCGGTCGTTCGCTCTGGGTGTTCCATGTCAATGTGGGTGCTTGCAACGGCTGCGACATAGAGGTGCTGGATGTTCTCACGCCTTTCTTTGATGTGGAACGGTTCGGCATCAAACTGGTGGGCTCGCCCCGCCACGCGGATGTCCTGCTTGTGTCCGGTCCCGTTACTCGCCCGATGGTGGAGCCGCTCAAGCGCCTTTACGACGCTGTGCCCGACCCCAAAATTGTCGTGGCAATCGGTGCGTGCGCTGTCGGCGGCGGTATCTGGTTTGACACTTACAATGTCGTCGGCGGCGTGGACAAGGTCATCCCTGTTGACCTTTACATCCCCGGTTGCCCACCCAAGCCTGAAGCCATCATTTACGGCGTCGCTCTGGCGTTGGGATTGGTGCCAAAGAAAGTGGAAGCAGTCGTGGAGAAGCAAGAGACGCCCGAGGAGTTAGCACAAGTTCCAATCGCCGAACAAGGGAAAGAGCCTGTTCCTGCAGCGCAAACATAAGCCTTTTCTGACAGAGAGCAAAAAGGGGGCGCACGAAAGGAAGGTGAGACGCAATGGCAGCCAAAATCTTGGTAGTGGAAGATGACCGCGACATGGCGGAAGCCATCCGACTAACCCTGGAAAACGCTGGCTACCAAGTGGTCAACGCTTACGACCCTGATGAAGCGTGGCAGAAGGTCACCGAGGAGAAGCCCGATTTGATCGTGCTGGACATCATGATGCCCACTGGCACGGAAGGTTTTCAGTTCGTTTGGAAACTTCGTTCCCCGCAGACGGACGAGAGCGTCCGCAATGTGCCCATCATCGTCGTCTCTTCCCTCCATGCTACCACTGAACTGCGCTTCTACCCCGACCAATACGACGCTACCTACGGTCCAGGCGATTTCTTGCCTGTTCAGGAGTTTCTGGACAAACCCGTTGAACCTGCCAAACTGCTGGAAGCCGTTCAGCGCGTGCTCGCAAAAGCGAAAAAACAGTAGCAAGGAGAGCATCGTCGTTCGTTGGGCAGTTCACTGTTTGGAGCACATTGTTTGATGTGCTGCCCTTGGTTTGCCGAAGGACGCATCTCCCAACGGCAGTTTCAGGGTTCACTCTGACGGTTGCTTTGTTAAACCTCTACGCCCTCTCGCACTTCGCGCAGGAACCAGTCTGCGAAGCGGGCGATGCCCTCCTCAAACTGGACTTTGGGTTGGTAGTTCAGCAACCGTTGCGCTTTGCTGATGTCGGCGTGGGTGAGGGGTGGTTCCGTCTTCGGCATGGGTAAGAACTGCAGTTTGGCTTTCTTCCCCAACACTTGCTCCAATGCTTCCACCATCCGCAGCAACTGCACTGGGTTGCCGCAGCCTAAGTTGATGATTTCGTAGCCCATCGGCTTGTCCAATGCCGCTTCTATCCCGTCCACGATGTCGTCAATGTAGGTGTAGTCGCGATAACTCGTCCCATCACCGTAGATGGGCAACGGTTCACCCTTGAGCATAAGACGGGCGAACTTGTGGATGGCAAGGTCAGGGCGTTGGCGTGGTCCGTAAACGGTGAAGAAGCGCAAGCAGGTAACAGGCAACCCGTGCAAGTGATGGAAGGTGTAAGCGATTAACTCACCCATGCGCTTTGTGGCACCGTAAGGCGAGATGGGGCGGACAGCAGGGGCATCTTCGCAGAAAGGTGCTTGTGTGTCCGCGCCATAAACGGACGACGAGGAAGCGAAAACGAACATCTCCACCCCGTAGCGGCGAGACAGTTCCAGCAAAATCACTGTGCCCAAAACATTCACGCGGTCGTAATCAACGGGGCGCTCCAGCGATGGCACCACACCCGCCAAAGCGGCTAAGTGCACTACTTTTTGTGGGCGATACCGCTCAAACAACGCTCGCATCGTTTCCTCATCACAAATGTCCGCTTCCACAAAAACGAAATTGCGCTGCTCCCGCGCCCACCGCAGGTTACGCTCCTTGATTTCCCGCCCGTAAAAGAGTGGGTCAAAGTTGTCCACGCCAATCACCACATCGCCTCGCTGCAGCAGCCGCTCCGTCGTGTGCGAGCCGATGAAACCGGCGCATCCCGTCACCAAAACGGTTGCCATCCTTCGTCTCCCCCTTCTGCCAAGCGGAGTTCAATCGGTTAGACCGCGCTCATTTTGCGTCAGGGAGCGCTAAAAGGCTGTCAGGAAGGTCACGCTTGCTCAAGCGTGCTCAAATCTGCCAAAATGCCGAACTGCCTATTCGCCGAATTGCCAAAACTGTGCCACTGTCTCGCGGTCATAGACGCCGACAATGACGACGCCATCGTAAGCGGCAGCGAAGGCAGGGCGCGCTTCCCGCCACAGTCGCCACAGCAACTCACCCAGTTGTGGGTTTTCCTGCCGTAGCAATTCCATCTCTGTCTGACTGGCTTGGAAGACGACGAAATCCGCCTTCGGCAAATCCTTCGGGTTGCCCATCGTGATGATGCCTTCACGAATCACGCGCCCGTTACGGTAAAAATCCACCGTCGGGTAAAGCGCCCAACCGGGGAGAAACAGCACTCGCGTGCCGTCCGGTTGGCGGTTGATGAAGGGTAGCACATTTAGCAAATTGACGCCCCAGTAGGTCACCTCAAAGCGGTTTTGAGCGCCTCGGATACCGCCGACGAGAGCGTTGTAATAGGACAAGCCGAACGGGTGGCTTCGGAAGGTGCCCACCACCGACGGGGCGAGGAGCACCAAGCCCACTGCCGCAACCACGAGTTGCGGATTGGACACCCACCCTCGCGCCCGTTCTTGCAACCATCCCCGCAACCGCAGCGCTAACTCGCCGAAGGCATATCCCGCCAAAATCCCAAGGAACGGGAACGCAGGTTCAAACAGCCGAATGCCATTGTATTTGGGCGTTGTGGGCAGCAAGAAAGGAGCGATGTGGACGAAGTAACTGATGAGGGCAAACCGGGCTAAAGCGGGCGCACTGCGCCCCCAAACAATTGTCAACCCCATCCCAATCAGCGATAGAAGCAAAGTCACTGCAGGCACCGTCACCCCTGTCATCACCAGTGGGTAATGCCAAGGCGCCATCTCCCACAGCCGACCGAGGTAGAAAGTGTGCACAAGAAAGTGCTTGGCGTGGAAGGTGAAGTATTGCCAGAAACGCTCAAGAGGGGCTACCCACAACCACAACCATGTGGCAAAAAGGAATGCAAACGCCCCCATCGTCACCAATGCCAACAAAGCGAGCGAGCGGAGAAATTGCCACACGAGCGGTTTCCAATCTCTCGTCCCGAGTCCCTTGTCTCCCGTCCCCCTTGACATTGCTTTTGCCTCTTGCAAAGCACGCCACACCGCAAAGAGAAAAGCAGCGGGGATGATGAGGAAGCCGTTAGTTTTAGAACCGAACGCCATCCCCACGCCGATGATGGCAGCCACTGCTCGCTTCCCATTCGGTTGCTCCAGAAAGCGGAGCAAAAGCAGCGAACCCAACACTGTCGTGGCGGTCACGGGCATGTCCATTGTGAGGAAATGTGCATCAGCGAAAAGGCGGGGCATGAAAGCAACGGCAAGGGCAGCAAACAATGCGCCCGAGCGAGTCAAGGACGAACGACCGAACCAGTAAATAGCGGCAACCATTAGTCCGAACAAAAACGCTGTCCCCGACCGCATCCCTGTAAAATCGCTGCCCAGCAAAGGCGTCATGAACCACAAACCCAACGCTGCCAACAACTTGGGGATGGGTGGGTGCATGTCCTTTGCGTGCCAATAGGTGTCAATGATTTCGGGTTGGAAGGGCAGCGAAAAATGTCCCGATTTCCAACTGTCCACCAGCAATTGCAGCCACGCCAGATACTTGAGCGCGTAGCCGCTGTAGATGGGCTCATCGTAGCCAACGCCGATGTCTTCTGCCGTCCAAACCACTAAGGTGAACGGGACGAACCAGAGCGCAAGGGCAATCAAAGCGTCAACGAAAAGCGCGGACCGCCACCATGGCAATTGCTTTGGCGCAGGCAAAGAGGTCGTCACCGTCTTCCGTTTCGCCCTTTGTGCCATTTGCCCATCACCCAAAACATCTTGCCACCGCTTGTTACCTTGCAGCGCTGTCTGTGCTATCAGTTTTGGCAGCAAGCGAATTGCCAAAAGAGGTGTTGTGGGAAAGCGAATAGCGGCGTCGCAGCACTACAAGGCCGCGTCTTCCGACGCACCAAAAATGGATGCTGCGCAATGGATGGTTCGTCTCCCAATGGACCAAAAAGTGAATTCAACACGCTGGAGGGCAAATAGGGGTGTGCAAAAAGTGCGTTGGTCAAAAAGCAAGCAGCAGATGGTCGTCCCGAAGACGAACGCGAAGCGTTGGAGATTTTGGAAACTGCCCGATAGCAAGCAAACTTGGTAAAAGGTGTTTAAGACCGCAGTTTCCTGCTTGCTCTCATTGCTTTTCGCAAGCGAAGGCGAAGAAGATGAGGGCTTCTCCATCAGTCCGTAAAGGGGTTGCCGTTTTTGTCTCGCGTGACAGCGGGGAAGTCTGCTTAGCATAAAAAGTTTGTTGGGCGCAAGATGGGGCACGGAAAAGCGGAGTGTGGCAAACTAAAGGGTGCTGGTCGGCGGTGAACGAAAGGAGGTTTTCAGCGATGCGTCCCTTTGAGTATGTGCAGCCCACAACGGTGGCGGAAGCGCTGCGAGAACTGGGGCGGCAGTGGGAAGACGCAAAGATTTTGGCAGGCGGCGTGGACCTGTTGGGCGAGATGAAAGAAGGCATTATCGCTCCCCAACGGGTTGTCAACCTCAAAGGCATCCGCGACCTGCGCTACATCCGCTTCTCCGAAAAGGACGGTTTGCGCCTCGGCGCCTTGACTACGCTAACGGAAATAGAGAGCCATCCTGTCATCCGACAGCGGTTCACCGCTTTGGCGGAAGCGGCGCACTCTGTCGGGACACCGCAAATCCGCAACATGGGCACTATCGGGGGCAACCTGTGTCAGCGCCCCCGCTGTTGGTATTACCGGGACGAACACACCCACTGCTTGAAGAAAGGCGGTCCCATGTGCTACGCCTACAACGGCGAGAACAAATACCACGCCATCTTGGGTGGCGGTCCATGCTACATCGTTCACCCTTCGGATTGCGCTCCTGCATTGATTGCTTTGCAAGCATCGGTTACTATCGTTTCACCCAAAGGGCAACGACGAGTGCCGTTGGAAGAGTTCTTCGTGCTTCCCGCAAAGCGCTTGGATCACGAAACTATCTTGGAGCCCAACGAACTGGTCACGGAGGTTCATGTTCCCACGCCCGCTCCCAACACCCGCAGCACCTACTTGAAGTTCAAAGAGCGCCAATCCCACGATTTCGCTATCGTGGGAGCAGCCGTTGCATTGCGGTTGCGCGGCGATGTGTGTGAGGAAGCCCGTATCGTCTTAGCAGGTGTCGCTCCCATCCCTTGGCGCTCGCCAGAAGCGGAAGCCGTTTTGAAAGGCAAACGCATCACACCTGAAGTGGCGGAACAAGCCGGCAAAGCCGCCGTGGCGAAAGCCCGCCCCCTGAGCCAAAACGCTTACAAGGTCCCCCTCACTCAAGCCATCGTCAAGCGGGCAATTTTGAAAGCAGCAGGGCTGGCAGAAGCGTGAGATGGATGGAAGGTTCGCTTCATGGTGAACTGGTGGGGCACCAAAGAGATGTGCCCTTCGGGCTCCACGCTTCGTGCTATCGGTGCTTTAGCCCGTAGTTGGTGACGCTGGTAATGAGCGCTGATTTTAATCGGCAAAACCGTTGGCTGAAGCCGGTGGCATGAAGTGCTGAGAAACAGGAAGGAGGTTGGATGCCATGCGATGGTGGTGGCTTGTCCTATTGCTTCTGACGGCGCCTCTCGCTGCGCAAACTCTTTCCCCCGAAGAAGAGCGCGAAGGCTTCATGCCCCTCTTTGACGGGAAGAGTTTGAACGGATGGGACATCATCGGCGACAAGGATGCGTGGCAAGTGAAAGACGGCGTGATTGTCTGCACAGGCAAGGGGAGCGGATGGCTGAAAACGAAGTGGGAGTTTGACGATTTCATCTTCCGCGTGGAGTGGCGCATCAAAGAGGGTGGCAACAGCGGCGTGTTCTTCCGTGCCTTGCCTGTCGCCGACCCTTGGGTGAATGGGTTTGAGGTGCAAATCTTGGACGACAAAGGCGCTGTCGGTTCCACCAACTGTGGCGCCCTCTACGGATTGGCTGCGCCGAAAACCAACCCCGTCAAAGCGGGCGAATGGAACACTTACGAAATCCGCGCCATCGGTCACCGCGTTCAGGTGTTTTTCAACGGCGTGCTCGTCCACGATGTAGATGTGCGCCAGCATCCCGAGATGGCGAAGCGCCCCTTGAGAGGCTACATCGGTTTGCAAAATCACGGCGACTATGTGGAGTTCCGCAACCCCCGCATCCGCGAGGTTGGCTTTCGCTGGCTGTTCAACGGTAAAGATTTGGCAGCGTGGAAGACGGAGGGAGCAGGTGAGTGGAAGGTTTTGCCCGATGGCGTGCTGCATTACACGGGCAAAGGCACGCATTTATGGACGCGCGAGAGTTTCCGCGATTTCGCGCTGCGGTTAGAGTGGCGGATTGAAAAGGGAGGCGACAGCGGCATTTACCTGCGCGGCGATGCGAAGGGACGCGCCCAAGTGAACATTTGGGAGCACCCGATGGGCTCAGGACAAATCTGGGGCTACAACATCTCGCCCACCAAGCGCATGGACGCCCCCACAGGTGAGTGGAACTACATGGAAATCCGCATGGTCGGCAACAAAGTCAGCGTGTGGCTGAACGGCGAATGGGTTATTCAAGACGCTGTTTTGCCTGATGTCGCCCCCGAAGGTCCCATCGCCCTTCAGCATCACGGCACGCCCCTGTGGTTCCGCAACATTCGCATCAAAGTGCTGAGCGAGTAAGAAGTTGAGAGCGAGAAAGGGGGAGCATCGTCATGAGTGTTTGGCTCTGGTTGAGCGGTCTTCTTCTCGCCACCGTTGGTGATGCGCCGGCGCCAACCGATTGGCTCGCTCACTTGCGCGCGGAGCACCCGCGTTTGCTGGCAACGAAAGCAGATTTTGAACGGCTGAAGCAAAGGGTGCAAACGAACGAATTGGCGCGCCAGTTCTATGAGCGCCTGCGATCCCAAGCCGAGCGCATCTGTCAAGAGCCACCGTCCCGCTACGAAATCCCCGACGGCTTGCGGCTATTAGCCACCAGCCGACGCGTTTTGCAACGGGTCTACACGCTGGCGTTGGTGTATCGGCTCAGCGGCGAACGGCGATTCGCTGAAAGGGCATGGCAGGAGTTGCACGCTGCTGCCAACTTTCCCGATTGGAACCCCCGCCACTTTCTGGACACTGCTGAAATGGCGCACGCTTTCGCCATCGGCTACGACTGGCTCTACGATGCCTGGACAAACGAGCAGCGGCAAGTTTTGCGGGATGCAATGGTAACGAAAGGGCTGCAACCAGCGCTGAAGATTTACCGCGAGAAAGGTTGGTGGTCACAAGCCCGCCACAACTGGAACCAAGTCTGCAACGGTGGCATCGGCATGGCAGCGTTGGCGCTGTTGGACGAAGAACCCGAACTGTGCAGTGAAATTTTGAGCAGCGCTGTCCAGTCGTTGCAATTGCCGATGCGCGAGTTTGCCCCCGACGGAGCGTGGGGCGAGGGTCCTGGCTACTGGAACTATGCCACCTTCTACAACTGCGTCTTTCTTGCAGCGATGGAAACGGCGTTGGGCACGGATAAAGGGCTGTCGCAGATGGAAGGGTTTGCGGAGACAGGGCTTTTCCCGCTCTACATCACGGGACCGACGGGGCGCACTTTCAACTTTGCTGACGGTGGCGATGGGACTTTGCGTGCCCCGCAGATGTTTTGGCTCGCCCGAAAGTTCAACCGTTCCGTCTATGCGTGGTATGCGCGCACCACCGCTTCCCCGCACCCGCTGGATTTGCTCTGGTTGGACGAACGGGGTAAGGACCCGCAAGCCGAAGGGTTGTCCCTTGACAAATACTTCCGCTATGTGGAAGTCGCCAGCATGAGAACGGCGTGGAACGACCGCAACGCGCTGTGGGTGGCGTTCAAAGCCGGCGACAACAAGTTCAACCACAGTCACTTGGACATCGGCACCTTTGTGTTGGATGCGTTGGGGCAGCGTTGGGCATTGGACTTGGGCGCCGACAACTACAATCTGCCCGGCTTCTTCGGACGGCAACGATGGACTTACTACCGCTTGCGCGCGGAAGGTCACAACACCCTCGTCATCAACCCCTCGCAAGCGCCAGATCAAGACCCGCGAGCGGAAGCGAAAATCGTGCGCTTCGCTTCTCAACCGACGCGGGCGTTCGCTATTGCCGACTTGACGCCAGCGTATCGCCCGCACGGGGCGAGCAAAGTGATGCGGGGCGTCTTGCTCCATCGGGAGCAGCAGCGAGTGGTGGTGCAAGACGAAATAACGCTGGCGCAGCCGGGGGAAGTGTGGTGGTTCATGCACACAACGGCGGATATCCAACTGAGCGACGATGGGAGAGTAGCGGTTTTGAAACAAGGTGGGGCGCAATTGCGGGTTGCGCTCTTAAGCCCTGAAGGGGCGCGGTTCACCGTCATGGACGCCCGCCCCTTGCCCACTTCGCCCGATCCGCCCGGACAGAACCCCAACAAAGGCGTCCGCAAACTAACAGTGCGTTTGGAAGGGGTCACCATCGTTCAGTTGAGCGTTGCATTCGCTCCCGTCACAGGCGAAAAGCGAGCAAAGGAAATGCCCGTCGCGCCCCTTGACAAATGGTAACCTGAACGGGATGGGGATGCAGATGAAATTTGGAGCAACTGTGTTGGGGTGATGGTCGTTAAGCCGCCTGTTCGTCAACTGTGCCATCTCTCCCCTCCC
>FWWM01006540.1_pt1 | contig 24323 bp, 21 predicted proteins | sample 2228351 | NCBI WGS metagenome assembly FWWM01 (sample SAMEA103939774, study PRJEB20133) | metagenome
ACTCCAGCAATCAAGAGATGCTTGCCGATATGAAGCAGGCGCAGGAGGGCTATGACAGCTCTGGGCGCAGTTATATGTATCATCGGCTCCTCTCACGCGGGTCTCAGCTCAAAATCTCTGCGGACGACCTTGCCCGCTACGACGAAAACATTCGCAAGCATCTCCATGCCATCAACCGCCACCGTTCCGAGCCGATAAGCCTGCGCTACTTCCAGTATATGGCGGTACTCTATACGGAGGTCCTTTTAGACCGACTGTTCACCGACCGGGCGAAGTTGCAAAGAGAGCTGAATGCGTTCGTGAAGGAGTACAACGCGCGCAGGCAGTATGGTGAACTCCCCGCTGAGGAGTTTACTGACAGTGACCTCACCAAGCTGGCTTACTGGATGGCGACGGGCAGTGGCAAGACGCTTCTGATGCACCTGAACTATCACCAGTTCCTCCACTACAACCGACAGCCGTTGGACAATATCCTGCTCATCACGCCGAACGAGGGTCTGACCGAACAGCATTTGGCAGAGCTGGAGCGGTCGGGCATTCCCGCCCAGCGCTTTGACCTCCATCGGAACGGTTTTCTCGGTGCCGATTCCAATCGCGTTCAGGTGATAGAGATTACCAAACTGGTGGGCGAGAAGCGTGGGCAGGGGGTTAGCGTACCGGTGGAGGCATTCGAGGGCTACAATCTCATCTTCGTAGACGAGGGGCACAAGGGCAGTGGGGGAGAGGCATGGCGCCGTTATCGGGATGCGCTCGGCAAGGAGGGGTTCACCTTCGAGTACAGCGCCACCTTCGGGCAGGCACTCTCCGCCTCAGGCAACGATGAGCTCACCAAAGAGTACGCCAAAGCCATCCTCTTCGACTACTCCTACCGCTATTTCTATAACGACGGCTACGGCAAGGACTTCTATGTGATTAACCTCAAGCAGGATGCCTACCAAAATAGGACCGACCTGCTTCTGTTGGCGAACCTGCTTTCGTTCTACGAGCAGTTGCACCTTCACGAATCGAAATCTCAGGAGCTAAGACCCTATAACTTAGAGAAGCCTCTTTGGATATTCGTGGGGAGCACGGTGAACGCCGTTTATGAAGAGAACAAACAAAAACAGAGCGATGTGCTGACGGTGGTAGAGTTCTTACATCAATTCGTTTCTGGCAAAAACTGGGCGGTTCAGGGCATTCAGAGTATTCTGGACGGCACCAGCAGGCTGACCACTCCCGACGGTCAAGACCTGTTTGCCGACCGTTTCCCTTACTTACGGAGGCTACTCCGGTCGTTCCGAAACCAAGTACAAGACCTGTACCAAGAAATCCTGAGCCGTGTTTTCCGCGCACAGACGAGCGGTGGACTAAGACTGGTGGAGATTAAGCGCGCGTCGGGTGAGCTAGGTCTTCAGGTGTCGGGCGCACAGGACTACTTTGGCGTGATTAATATCGGGGATGTGTCGGCATTCAAAAAGCTTGTTGAAGCAAGGGCGTCCACAATCACGATAAGCGAGGATGTGATAAGCCCTTCGCTCTTTTCAAGCATTAACACCCCTCAGACCCCAATCAATATTCTCATCGGCGCACGCAAGTTTATGGAGGGGTGGAACTCTTGGCGCGTCTCGTCGATGGGGCTTATCAATGTGGGCAAGGGGGAAGGTTCGCTCATCATCCAGCTATTCGGGCGCGGGGTGCGTCTGAAAGGGAAAGACCTCAGCCTGAAGCGCAGTAGCGCCCTGCAGGGAAACCATCCTGAACATATCCGACTGCTGGAGACGCTCAACATCTTTGCAGTGCGCGCGAACTATATGGAACAGTTCCGCAACTATCTTGAGCGCGAGGGCGTGGGAGTGGAACATGTTGAAATTCCTGTGTTTGTGGGTGTCAGAAAGCGCGCCCTTAAGCACCCGCTTCTCATACCCCGCCCTGACAAAGGGCGCAGTTTCCTCGACGAAGAGACCCTGTTGCTCAAACATGACGACGCGATTAAGGTACGAGTGGATTTGAGTGCGAAGGTACAGGTTTTGCAGAGCGATGTTCAAGATGGGCAAGGGTTTACAGCAGGAAGCGGTTCGGGGCAAAAGATACCAAGCAATGCGCTGGACTGGGTCGATTGGGAGCGCGTGTACCTCGAACTGTTAGAGTACAAGGAAAGAAAGGGGTGGAAAAACCTCGTCATTCGCCCTCACTGCTTACGGGACACTTTTGAAAAGATAGACTATACCTTCATTGCAGATGAGGCTCTCTTCAAACCCTGCTGTTTCGAAGGCATCCAGCGTATTCAAGAGGCTGTAGTGGCTATCCTGCGTCGGTATTTGGACATCTTCTACCGCCGTGAGCGGGAGAGGTGGGAGAGCCAAAATATGGTCTACCGACCCCTGACCGAAGATGACCCGAACTTGGCGTTTAACCGTTCGAGACCACAAAGCAAACCTGCCTACATCGTGCGCGTGCCGAAAGAAGCCAGCCAGCTCATTCAACAGATAGAGCAACTGAGTACCCAACTCAAGAAGCTGGTGGAGGAAGAGAATGGCAGTTTGCCTCGTATCTCTTTTTCTCGACACCTCTACTTACCTCTTCTGATAGAGGGCAACTTGTCTATTCGTGCCGAGCCACCCTTGCTGAACCCTTACGAAACGCAGTTCGTTAGAGACCTCAGGGCGTTCTGGCAGGTGGAAAAAGATGGCTTGCTGAAGGGCAAACGAATCTATCTCCTGCGCAACCTGAGCCGAGGCAAGGGCGTGGGCTTCTTTGAGGAGCGGGGATTCTATCCCGATTTTATCCTGTGGATTTTAGAGGGCAACAAACAGCGCATCGTGTTCATCGAACCGCATGGGATGCTTCACGCCAAAGCCTACATTCACGACGAGAAGGCGCGCTTGCACGAGGAACTTCCCCGAATTGCCCAGCAGATTGCGAATAGAAGCAAAGTGCCTTATGAGGTCGAACTCGACTCCTATATCATCTCGGCTACACCCTACTGTGAGCTATACAAGCGATACGATAATGGGCGGTGGTTTAAGAAGGACTTTGCGGACAAGCATATTCTCTTTCCCGTCAGAGAAGATGGCTACGACTATATGAAAATCATTTTCACAGGTCAAGCAGCTTGTGGAGGATAAAGTGGCTTGGGCATCCTGCCCATATCGCAACAAGTGGCTTAGGCGTCTTGCCCAAGCACTCACACGGGCGGGACGCCCGTGCTACCGTTTGGCTAATGGCAGGATGCCCGTGCCACCTCCTGAATGCCCTCACCCGAGAAAAAAGGGACTAACTCAAGGTATACTCCCGCGTGGGTGAGCAGGTACACTCTACTGGGGTTGTGCGATGGCGAAATCGATCTGGCAACGAATCGTGAAAGGCGCTGAGAAGGTCGCCCAAAAAGTGCCTGCAGTACAGAAGCGTCTTGAATCGGAATACGCCCAAGTGGAAGAGACCGTGCGCGCGAAAATGCGACCACCCCTGCCCGAACTCCCTGAGTTCTCTGAAATCCCTGAACAGGGCGTGGCACGCGACCAAATTTTGAACTGGCTTGAGCAACTGCGCCAACGCGAACAACCCCCGTGGCAATCGGGGCATGTGTCGGGCACGGTCTATCACGGAGGCGAAGAGCATAGCGAGTTCCTCAGTGAAGTCTATCGGCTCCACTCCCAAAGCAACCCACTCCACGCCGACCTGTTCCCCACCACCATCAAGTGCGAGGCGGAGATTGTGAAGATGACCGCTCGCCTACTTGGTGCAGACCCGAATGTCGACCGCGAGGAGCAGGTGGTGGGCACAGTCACTTCAGGGGGCACGGAGAGCATCCTGCTGGCGATGAAGACCTATCGCGACTGGGCGCAGGCTGAGAAGGGCATCACCGAACCCGAAGTGATAGCCCCTTCCACCGCCCATCCCGCCTTCGATAAAGCGGCGCACCTGTTCGGCATCAATCTGATTCGCGTGCCCGTGCGCGACGACTTCAAAGCCGATGTCGAAGCGATGCATAAGGCGATTACCCGACGCACGATTGCGCTCGTCGGCTCGGCACCGGGCTATCCGCACGGCGTGATTGACCCTATCCCTCAGATTGCGCAACTGGCTCAGGAGTACGGGCTGGGGATGCATGTGGACGGCTGTCTAGGCGGGTTTCTCCTGCCTTGGATTGAGCAGTTGGGCTACCCAGTGCCTCCGTTCGACTTCCGAGTGCCCGGCGTGACCTCGATGTCGGTAGACCCCCACAAATACGGCTACACCCCGAAAGGGCTTTCGGTCGTGCTTTATCGGGGACGCAAACTGCGACGCTATCAATATTTCACCGTGACCGATTGGCAGGGCGGGCTATATGCTTCCCCGACACTGCCTGGAAGCCGTCCGGGCGCGCTCAGTGTGGCGGGTTGGTCGGCGATTGTCTCGATCGGCAAGCAGGGCTACTTGGAGATTGCGCGTCGGATTATGGAGACCGCCATCGAGATACGCAAGGGTGTGGAAGCCATACCTGACCTATATCTGATGGGCGAGCCGACCTTCATTCTTGCGTTCGGTTCCCATCGGCTCAATATCTACTTGGTGATGGACCAGATGGCGTCGCGAGGGTGGCGTCTGGTGGCGTTGCAGAAACCGCCCGGACTACACTTCGCAGTCACCGTGCGCCACACTCAGCCTGGCGTTGCTGAGCAGTTTCTGAACGACCTGCGCGAGTCGGTGGAATATGTAAAAACTCACCCTGAAGAGAAGGGCGAAATGGCGCCTATCTATGGAATGGCGAACTCGCTCCCGTTCCGCGGGGTGATCGATGAGGTACTCAAACGCTATTTGGACGCTCTGTACGATTAGCGTGCTTACTCCACAGGCTCGGTATAATTTTCAGCATGCAAGCGCACACAGTTAGTGAGCAGGCTCTGGCGAAACTCCAACGCGCCCAAACGATGAGTGTGCGCGAACTGATTGCTACGCTGGAACAGGTCGGACGGCTCGATGAGACGACAGACCCAAACATCTTTCTCCCGCTCACAGAACATCCTGCTGATGAGGTGCGCTTGCTGGCGGTGAAGAATCTCGCTAAGTTGCGCAACCGAGCTCTGTTAGAGTTTTACGCACAACGCGCATGTGAGGAGCCATCGACCTTAGTTCGACGGGAATGGGTCTCGGCAATCGGTCGGCTACGCCACCCCGATGCGATACCCTATCTCCAAAAGTTTCTTGCAGACGACGACCCGAAGGTCGTTTTGCAGGCAGTGCGTGGCTTGCTTGTCTTTCAGGAATATCCTGAAGTGGAGACGATGCTCCATCCCCTGCGCAATCACCCCAGCGAACTGATTCGGAAGGCTCTGAGCGTACTGGGGTCGCCTTCCAAGACAAAATCTCCTTATGCGCACCCTGTTCAGTCCCCTGAGTGGCTCCATAACACTTTGGTTAATGCGGATGTGTTGGAGGTATTGCGTTATGTTCCCGACGAGTCGGTTCATCTCACTTTCACTTCACCACCCTACTACAACGCCCGCGACTATACGCTCTACCAGAGCTACGAGGGCTATCTCCAGTTCTTGGTGGAGGTGTTCAGAGAGGTACATCGCATCACAAAGGAAGGGCGATTTTTTGTGCTGAACACTTCGCCGATTCTCATCCCCCGAATGAGCCGACAGCATTCCAGCACGCGCTATCTTATCCCGTTTGACATTCACCCGCTCATCACTCAGATTGGATTTGAGTTCATAGACGACATTATCTGGGTTAAACCCGAACCGAGTGCGAAAAATCGGAACGGAGGCTTCTTTCAACACCGCAAGCCATTAGCCTATAAGACCAACTCAGTGGTGGAGTATGTGATTGTCTACCGCAAACAGACGGATCGATTAATCGACTGGAATATTCGTCAGTATGATGAAGAAACTATCGAAGCGAGCCGAGTGGTAGGCGACTACGAGAAGACGAATCTTTGGCGAATCGCCCCTTCCGCCGACCCAGTCCATCCCGCAGTGTTCCCTGTGGAACTCGCTTCGCGGGTGATTCAGCTCTATTCCTATCGGGGTGATTTGGTGTTCGACCCGTTTGCAGGGCGTGGAACGGTGGGGATTTCAGCGAGTCAGTTAGGACGGTACTATTTTCTCACCGAAAAGGACGCAACCTACGCAGAGTATGCAAAACGTTTGCTAAGTGAGGGCAATCTGTTTTGTGAGAAGCCTGTGAGAATGTTCTCTCTGGAAGAGTTCGTAGAGGTTGCTGAGAGGAACTGTCGATGACAATAACCCAAACAGCTCTTATTCGTATCCTAAGCCACCTAATCTTGGGTGAAGATTATCGTACTGAGGTCGTTGCCCTCATCAATACTGCATTTTTGGATTACGCAATAGAGTTCTTCAAGCGAATTGCTGAAGCCAAACTACGCGACCAAAATATTGATATGGATTGGTATCGACGAGAAATGCTTGCAGATACGCTCGATAAAGCGGACATCGCCACGCATGCTGGTCTGAATATGAAGACTATCCAGAACATTTATGGCAACACTCGTAAGAACACGGTTATAGAGGTTTCAGAAGCCCACTATGACACTCTTATTGAATTGCTTGAAGAGTTAGTAAAAAATCAAAACGAGATAGACCTAATGCTGACTATCAAGTTTAGGGGTATTGCAATTGACCTGAACATCAGTGAGAGTCTGCTGGTCATCAACGCTTTAGCGGTGAAACGCGCAGCGCTTCGCGGAGGGGTGTGGAGTGCTATCGGGAAGCAAGTCGAGAAACTACTGATGAAGGCTCTTTGTCGGCTTCACAAAGTGCCCCCGCAATACTACGACCAATCACGAGCTACAGGAGAGTACGAACGCGACATCGACTTCTTTTTGTTCGATAAACATGGTGAACCCTACCCTTGTGAGATTAAACTGATGGGGCGAGGAAACCCAGAGAGCGCCGACGCCACTTTCGCTCGTAGTACAAAGATTTTCATCGCCGATACACTTTTAGATTCGGTCAAGACACGTCTGGATAGTCAGGGTATCCTGTGGGTGGAACTAAAAAACTCTGAAAACCTTGTTCAGTTCCAGAAGGTATTGAATCGCTTGGGCATACCTTACGAAAAGCCTGTATCACTTGAGGCAGAAACGGAAGCGGTACTGAAGAGCCTACAACAAGAGGTAGAGGTGAGTGAGTTGGAAAGTGTCATCCGCGAGGAGCATGAACACTACAACGCTTAGCCAATACCATAAACCTGTAGGGTACACTATAACTGATGGTGCATTCAGCGCGCTTTGCGGTGTCCACTCAGGGCAACGACGACATGGTGGACATAACCGGGCTGGTCGAGCAGGCGATTCTGGAAAGTGGAGTGCTGAACGGGATTGCGACGGTGTTCGTGGTCGGCTCCACTGCAGGGATTACCACGATTGAGTATGAGCCTGGCTTGGCGGAAGATATGGCGCGCGTGATGGAACGAATTGCACCGCGCGACGCTCCCTACGCTCACGAAGAACGCTGGCGCGACGATAACGGACACTCCCACATCCGCGCCTCCTTGCTGGGACCTTCAATCACCGTGCCGATTGTGAACGGGCAGATGGTCACGGGCACTTGGCAGCAGATTGTGCTGGTCGATTTTGATACGCGCCCACGCAACCGCACGTTGCATGTGCAGATTTTGGGAGAGTGAGCCTAACATCGAATGCGCTGGGCAACTCGCTGACGCCACGCCCGCACCAATCGGTTCGGCTTCCACGGCACACGCAGGAACAGCGTGCCAATCGCAAACGCTCGCGCGCCCAAGTCCCAAAGCTCCTCCAAGTCGTGCAAAGTGTAGATGCCCCCGCCAGCGATCACAGGCAGGGAGGTGTGGCGCACTAAGTTGGCGACTGCCTCCCGCACCATCGGGCGTATCGGCTCGCCAGAAACCCCACCCCCGCCCAATCGCTCTAACGGGGACGGCTTATCGGGGAACACCATCCGCCACGGCACCGCGTTGATTGCGTGAACCGCCTCCACCAATCCTTCCAAAGCCTGTGCCATTTCTACATAGGGCTGGTCGTAGCCCACCTTCACGATGAGGGGATGTCCCGCTTCGGCAAGCGCTTCTGCGATGGCGCGGTTGTGGTCAACCGTCGTGCAGTGCGCAACATTCGGGCAGGAAGCGTTGAACTCGATGGCGTCGAGTTCCAGCGGTCGCAGTTTCTGGGCGAACTGATGTGCTTCGTCCACCGTCTCAGGGAAGACCGACACAATCGTTCGCAGTTCCATTCGGCGCATTCGGGGATAGCAAGTGTGTATCCACCAGTCGATACCGGGGTTTGTTAGTCCGACGGCGTTCACCGTGCCGTGCGGGATGAGTCGAACGCATCGCCACGGCGCGTACCAGCGCAGGTTGCCCTTGCGTGGGTGGAGTGTGAGCGTCTTCACCACAATCGTGAAATCGTGGGGGTTGAGGATGCCAAACCAGCGCAGGGGATACTCCCACCACCACCCGCGCCCATCGAAACCGAGTGCCCCACTGCCCGTCAGGAACTCCAATTGCGCGCCGTTCGACAGGGTAATCACGCTGGGGAGTATACCTTAACCCAACTTTCCTGTTGCCCCTCTCGCGTCATTCTGAGTGCCCCTTCTTTCGTCATTCTGAGCCGAAGGCGAAGAATCTCGACGGGGGTGACATTGAGACCCTTCGCTTCGCTCAGGGTGACAGATGGGGGAGCGATTTCGCATTTGTACACCTTTCCTCTATGGCACTCTCATTAGTATCTACAGGAAAGTTGGGGTACTCTAAGACAGTGGACTGCCTAATATGGGGTACAATTACAGTAAGGGGTGATACGATGCGACGACAGCGAGGTTTTCTTAGGCAAATGGTGCCTGAATCGCGTTTCCGTAGGATGGGACTGCATAAACTCACGCCCAGTGAACTGGATGAGCTGGAGAAGTTCATCGAGGAACTGCTAAGGCGAAGCCAGCCCCAGCTAACGCCACCACCTGCCGTTTTCGGAGCGCCTCCTAATATCGACCTTGATTTTGCCTATCTGGATGGGCGGGCGATCATCGTGGCGCAAGACCCCGAACGCACCTATCTTGGCAAAATCAGTTCGAACCGCTACGACCCCGACTCGATTATCAACGAGTATGGGCGCGGGAGCAAGTTCCGCCAAGACAGCATTATGAACGAGCACGGTAAGTTCGGGGGCACTTATTCGCAGTACAGCCCGTTCAATCCGTATGCGCTGAACCCGCCGAAGGTGTTCGTCGGTTCACGGTTCGTCGGTTATCTCACTAAGAACACCGCCAAGCACCCGCGAATCGACCCCGATGCGCTCATCGGCTATCTGCGCTCGCGTGCGAGGTGAGTCTTAGTGTCCCCGTATCTCGCGTATGGCGCGCAGATGCTCGTCGTAGGTGCGGGAGAAGCGGTGGTAGCCGTCCGCCTGAGCGACATAGAATAGATAGTCTGTCTCGGCAGGCTCCAGCACAGCGCGGATGCTCGCCATACCGGGGTTACAAATCGGACCGGGCGGTAACCCACGCCGTAGGTAAGTGTTGTAGGGCGAGGGGTGGCGCAAATCGCGGTATAGCACGCGGTCTTTCCAAACGCCCATTCCATACAGCACGGTGGCATCGATCTGCAGGGGCATATTCTTCCTGAGCCGATTGAAAATCACCGAAGCCACTTTCGGACGCTCGTCGTCGTGGAGTACTTCCTTCTCCACCATCGAGGCAACCGTCAAGAGTTCGTGCAGGCTCAGATCGCGCGCTTCCATTTGCTCTCTGTAGCGCAAGTAGACCTCTAGGTAGGTCGTGCGGAGCATGATTCGAATCGCTTCCTCCGCCCCTGTGCCTGGTGGGATTCGGTAGGTGCTGGGGAACAGATAGCCTTCCAAGTGCAGGTCTTGGGGCAGGGGAAGTCCGATATCGGCGAACCGCTGAGGTTGGTTGCAGAGCTGCAGGAACTCTTCTGCGTCGGCTATCTCCCGCTCTTGCAGACGCTCCGCCATGCGCCGAATCGTCCAGCCTTCAGGGAAGGTGACCCAGTTGCGCGTGAACCGCTCGTGGATGAGGATGTCGGCAATCTCGAACAGGCTTTGGTTGGGGCTAAACTCATAGTCGCCCTGTGCGATTGTGCTTTTGCCCTTGCGCTGGAGCCACCAAGCGAGCAGGTCTGGGTTGCGTATCAGTTTACGCTCAGCGAGCCGTTGGGCAATCGCTTCGGGCGTGCTGGGTTCGCGCAGGCGCACTAGCTGGGGTTCGAACCGTCCACTCACAGGGCGCGTTTCCCGATAGAACCAGTAGCCGACCCCGCCCCCGCCGAGCAGAATCAGCACCAGAAGCGCGCCCACCACCCACAGCCAGCGTTTGCGCATCGTGTCAGTGTCCAGCCAGTCCCGTGCGTTTGCGTTCGACGAGGGCGTTCAGCCCGCGCAGGAGACCCGTGAATAGCCCGATGGCTACTGTGGAAATGAGCCAGAAGATGGGGCTGATGCTCTGCAGGCTCACGGCGCGTTCTTGCACCACCCACGAGTAGAGTGCGACTCCGCCGAAGCTCCCGACCAGCCAAGTGAGGAGGTAGGCGAGGCGCATCGGCTTCGCGAAATAGAGCCGAGTGAGCAACGCTACCATCAGCCAGCCTGCCACGAACGGCAGGTAGACGCCCATCAGGTGTCCCAGTGAGGGGATTGTGTGGTGGTGAGAGTAGACCCCCACAATCGCAAACGCCAATAGACCCACCAGTTCAAGTATCAGCACGCGCGTTCTCATCAATGGAGTATACCTGCACGGACGGTTCTCTGCGGGTATACTTCTCTCTTGGAGGCAAGTCATCTATGGGAGCGATTGTTGCGAACCGCCTGATTATTCTCTTTGCGACGCTGGGTATGGTGATTTCGGGCTTGTTGTGGGTGTCGCACTCGTCCGATTTTGCACTGCCTTGCACAGGAGGGGGTTGTGATGTCGTTGCCCAGTCAGAGTACTCCAAAATCTGGGGCATTCCTGTCGCCGCGTTCGGATTCGGCTACTTTGGGATGGTGGGGCTATTGGCACTCTCGCGCCTACAGTATCCCGAAAGTTGGGCGACTTACAGCAAACTCATTCTCGCGCTCACCACGCTCGGGCTGATTGCCTTCGGCTACTTCACCTACATCCAATACGCTGTGCTGAAGGTGATGGAAAAAGGCGGTCCCTGCTGGTGGTGCTTGGCGGCGGCGGGAATGAACCTGCTGGCGTGGTTGGTGGCGATAGTCGGGCTTCGCTCGGTGCCTCCTGCTGAAAAACTTTGGGGGCGTGAACTGCTCCAAAGCATCACACTCGCGCTGTTGCTGATTGTGGCAGGATTCGGTTTTGGCGCGTGGCAGGCGGGCAAGCGAACCCAATTCGTCGCCCAAGAGAGCGATAATGAACAGCTTACGATGCTCTATTTGGAGGGGCAGGGCTGGCGCAAGGGCAACCCTGAAGCCGAACTGGTGATTGTCAAATTCTCGGACTTTCAATGCCCCGCCTGTAAGCAAGCCTACGAATTTATGGAGAACACCCTAATGCCCCGCTTCGGCGACAAGATTCTCTATGTGTTCCGCCATTACCCGCTGATTCAAATCCACCCGATGGCTTGGGACGCTGCGTCGGCTGCGGAAGAAGCAGGCAAACAGGGCAAGTTCTGGGAGATGTATGCCAAACTTTTTCAAAATCAGCAAGGGCTGAATGCCAACACCATCGAACAGATTGCTAAGTCGCTTGAACTGGATTCCAAAAAAGTGCGCGAGGCGGTCGACAATCGCGATATCCACTTCCAGAAGGTTTATCGCGATTTTGAAGAGGGCACGAAACTGGGCGTGAAGTCGACCCCTACCTTCATCGTGGTGTTCAAGGGCAAGATGTACACTGCGCCTGGCGTGATGGCGCTGATGAATGTGCTCAACAACACGCCCGAAATCCAAGAGTACTTGGGCGAGAAGATTGCGCCTCCGATTTCACAATGAAGCCGAAATATTTTGCACCGAAGGGCACAGAAGACATTCTGCCGAGCGTGAGCCACGAGTGGCGCTTCATAGAGAACCACTGGCGCACCCTGTGCGAACGCTATGGCTACCGCGAGATTCGTACCCCAATCTATGAGGAGACGGAGCTGTTCCGACGCGGGGTCGGCACGGAGACCGACATCGTCTCCAAAGAGATGTTCACCTTCCGCGACCGAGGCGAGCGCGACTTGGCGCTCAAGCCTGAAGGCACTGCGCCTGTGGTGCGCGCCTATCTCGAACATGGACTCTATGCGCAGGGCACACTCCAGCGATTGTACTACATCACGCCCTTCTTCCGAGATGAGGATGTGCAGAAGGGGCGTTATCGGCAAGCACACCAGATGGGCGCAGAGATTATCGGCTCCGCCGAACCTTATGCCGACGCCGAACTGCTGAGTATGCTGGTTCACTTCTTCCGCACGCTCGGCATCCCTGAAGACTGGTTCGAACTTCACCTGAACACGATGGGCTGTGCGGAGTGTCGTCCTGCCTATCGGGACGCCGTTCAACAGTTCGGGCGGGCGCACGCTCAGGAACTCTGTGAGACCTGTCAACACCGACTGGAGCGCAACCCCCTGCGCATTCTGGACTGCAAAGTGCCGACCTGCCGAGCCATCACAGAGAACGCACCCCGTATCGACCCCTACCTGTGCGAGGCGTGCCGAACCCACTTCGAACGGCTTCAGGAGATTCTGAAAGCGTTGGATGTGGCGTTTGTGCGCGACCATCGGCTTGTGCGCGGGCTGGACTACTATACCCGAACCACTTTCGAAGTGCTGGCGAAGGGGCTGGGCGCACAGAACGCGCTCTGTGGGGGCGGACGCTACGACGGCTTGGTGGAACAGCTCGGTGGCAACCCAACGCCCGCACTGGGTGTCGGTATCGGGCTGGAGCGCACGCTGATGGTTCTGCGCGAAGCAGGTGTCCCATTCCCCGAACCGCCTCACCCCGACCTGTTCATCGTGGCGTTCGGCGACCAAGCGCGCATTCCCGCGCTTCAGTTAGCCGAGACCCTGCGCCAAGCAGGGTTCGCCACCGACTTGGACATCGCAGGCAGAAGCCCGAAAGCGCAAATGCGACTTGCCAACGACCTAAACGCACGCTACGCGCTCCTGCTCGGCGAAGACGAACTGGCGAACCAGACCGTCACCGTGCGCGACCTGCAGACTCGAGAGCAACAGTCTATCGCCCAAAATCATCTAATCGAATGGCTGAACGCACACCTACCGCGCCGTTAGCGCCCGAAGACATCGCCTACTTCAAACGGGGCGAGTGGGAGAACCCGCGCTTCTGGAATCGGTTGGGCGGTCAACCCGACCTGAAGGGCAAGAAGGCATTAGACCTCGGCTGTGGGCACGGGAGCCTCTGTATCGATATGGCAAAGGCAGGCGCATCGCGTGTCGTGGGGTTAGACCTGAACGAACGGCTCATTCACTTCGCTCAGCAGAACCTTCAGCAGAACTACCCTGAACTCGCCGACCGCGTGGAGTTTCACTTTCTTGATATCGCTCACTTGGACGAAGGCGATTTCGACCTGATGACCTCTAAAGACACTTTCGAGCATGTGATGGATTTAGAGGGTGTCCTGCGTGCGATGCACGAGCGAATGAAGTCGGGCGCACGGCTCTATGCGGCGATTGGACCCTTGTGGAACAGCCCGTTCGGCGACCACGATACGGTGAAACGCCTGATTGGCGTGAACCTGCCGTGGGCGCACCTGATTTTGCCCGATAGGTGGGTGTTGAGCGTAGTGGGACGGCGTATTGGGCGAGAGCTAAAATCTTATCGCGACTTGGGGATGAATATGCTCGCCCTGCGCGATTATCGGCGCATCCTATATAACTCTGGTTTTGAAGTGGAGTTCTACCGCCCGAACAACAGTCGCCATCCCGTGATGAGATTGTTTGCACTGGTTGCCCGCGTGCCGTTTTTGAGTGAGTGGTTCACGGGGAACCTTTACTGTATCTTGCGCAAGCCGTAGGTTGGAGATGAGCATAAGCCCCACCGAGTCCCTTCGCCAGCCCAACCGAAATCGGGAAAAAAACCAGTAATTTTACGAGTTTTTGCCGATTTTCGCTTCAAATGCCACAAGTCCCCCCAAACCTGTGCTATAATAGAGAGGATGGAGGCAAGAGACTTGCCCCTCAGAAAAAAGATGTGGAAAGCAGATACTGCTTGCGCAGTGTTGTCGCTGTGCTAAGGTCAGACATTCGCCGTCTGACAACCGAACACACAGAAAGGAGGTAACCGATGCGACTCAGCAAGGCATTACTGACAGTCTCTATCGTGGGGGCAATCTTGACTTCCGCCCACGCGACAATCATCACTTTCGACTCCAGTTTCACCCCAAGCCCGATACCAACGGACTACGCCAGTTATGTGGATAGTAGCGGATTTGACAGCGGAGGTCGTGGTGCTTTCGACCTCACATACGGCGCGACGCCGAATGTTGCTGTAGCGATGTTCACTGCTGATGTCAATCGCCAGCAGACTAACAATCTTTTCCTTTGGGGACCGGACTATGGCTCTCTGGTCGATGTCGCGTATCACGCTAATGGTCAATATGCGGTGATTCGCTTCACGGCAGATAACGGGTACTTTGTCCGACTACACGGGTTCAAGATGGCAGGTTGGTTCCGAACGAATCGCACCCTGCCCCTCCTTGAGATTCGCGTGGACAACACAGTGCTTTTCTCGGGTACGAACCTCGCTATCACTGGGCAGGGCTTCAATCAGTTCGCATTTGAACCCAACCAGTACAAGGGTAGCGTGATCGAAATCTTCTTCGGCAACGACTGGAATGTTGGGATTGACGACATCGAGTTCTCGCAGGAGCTGATTCCCGAGCCTGCCAGTCTGCTTGCTTTGGGTGCTGGCTTGGCGGGGCTATTGGGTCTGCGCCGACGCCGAAGCTGATTTCAATCTTTCAAGCCCTCACCCCCTGCCCCTCTCTCACGCTATGGGAGAGGGGAGCTTGCCATACCGCCCCCCTTGTCATTCCGAGCGGAGCGAGGAATCTCGGCAGGGCACAGGTGGAGACCCTTCGCTTCGCTCAGGGTGACGAAAAAGGAGGCTCAGGGTAGCGAATAGGGAGAATCAGGGCGACGGGATGAGATGTCATTCAGCACACGGTCGTGCCCGACCGTGTGCCGACTTGGTAGCACAGGCAGGAGTGCCTGTGCTACCTTGTCAATCCATCGGTTGGCTGGGCGTGAAGTCTTCGTAGACGGGTAGGAAGTCGCGCCACGCCTCGCGGGTAATCGCTTTGGCGTACTGGGTGAGGCTGAGGTAGGGCACGAAGTTTGGTCGGCGTGGCTTGCGTAGCAGCTTCATCCCCGCTTGAGCCGGTGTGCGGTCGCCCTTGATAAGGTTGCACTTTCGGCAACACGCAACCAAGTTCTCCCAAGTGTCGCCCCCACCGTGTCGGCGTGGCACGACATGGTCCACCGTCAAATCGCGGGACTGATGCCCACAATATTGACAGGTGTAGTTGTCGCGTGCCAAGATTGCGCGCCTGCTGACCCGCACTTGGGGTAGGGGGCGTCGTATCAGGTAGCACAACCGAACGACCGACGGCGCTTCGAACCCGCCGGAGACCGTGCGAATGTAATGCCCGTTGGTGCGCACCACCTCCGCCTTGCCCGTCATCACCATATTGACCGCTCGGCGCATGGTGCAGATATTCAACGGCTCATAGTTTTGGTTCAGTACCAGTACCTCAGGCATAGGACGGCGACCTCCCGTTATAAAAAATAGGGAGCCGAACGCACCGACCCGCGCAGGCTCCCTGGTCCGAAACACGCCACGAAGGGTGGCAACGGAAACGCCCGCGCGTCCCGAACCAAGAACCTGTGTTCCAGCGGTTCGAATCGAACCGTACCGAGTAGTGCGTCTGCATCATCTCTATTATAGCCTAAATTACGCCCCAAAGTCAAGGGAAAGTTCCCCAAATTTACTCTTTGGGGCGATTTCGATACCGTTCGTATAGACGAGTGTGCTTGCTCTCCATCGGGATGGCACGCCCACCAATCCAAACTTGGACAATCTCGGTACGAATGTCCAGCGGGTCGCCGTTGGTCAGCACTAAGTTGGCGTCTTTGCCGACCTCGATGGAACCGAGTCGGTGGTCTAAGCCCAATATCTGGGCAGGGTAGAGCGTGATGGCTTTCAGCCCTTCCTCGTGTGGTAAGCCGAAGGCGACAGCAGTTGCTATGTGGTAGGGGAGGTTGCGGGCGTTGCTGGCGTCGTCGGTGGCGATGCAGAACGGCACTCCCGCTTCATAAAGACGCTTCGGCACAAGGAATGGGTCGTCATAAGGGCGGTCTTCAGTAGCAGGCAGATTATGCACTCCGCGCAGAATCACGGGCACACGCTTCTCACGCAGAAGGTCTGCGACGCGCCACGCCTCAGAACCGCCCACAATCACGATGCGCAGTTTCTGTTCCTCTGCCCAGCGAACGGCAGCTTGAATGCCCAGCGCGCTATCCACGCGCACGAAAATCGGCAGTTCGCCCTCCAGAATGGGAATCATCGCTTCGAATCGGGGGTCGCGCTCGTGGACGGGCAGTCCGTCGTTGCCACTGGCGCGGTGTGCACGCAGGTAGCGTCGGGCGTTGTCTATGAATTCGTTCACAGGGCGCATTCGGTTTTCCCAATCGCGCAGGCGTGCCTCCGCCGATTGGGTCGCATCGCCCGAAGGGGCAGGGAAGTTCATAAACAGCCCTATCGGGGTCTTGATGCACATCTCCTCCCAAGTCCAGCCGTCCAAGTTAATCACACAGCCCATTCCTGAGAAGATTCCGCCTGTGGGCGTGGAGACGACGGTGGTCGTGCCGTTCACGCGTGTGACGGGAATCAGCTCCGAGTCGGGATTGAGCGCAATTTCAGCGCGTGAGTTCGGGTTGAACGGTCCTGTTTCGGTGGTGTCGATCGTTGCGGCAATCGAGCCAATCTCAGTCAAGCCGAGTGTGGTGCTGGCATCGATATAGCCCGGATAGAGATGTTTGCCTGTGCCATCGAACACCTTTGCCCCGCGTGGGATAGCAACCCCCCTGCCGACAGCGGCGATTTTGCCATTTTGAATGACAACCGTTGCGCCTGTGATGGGCGCGCCCTTCATCGTGTGGACGGTGACATTGCGGATAGCGTAGGTCTCACGCGTCTGGACGGCGCGCTCACGCGAGGCGGTATAGACGGGCGAAATCGCGCTACGGGGAGCGTTATCGCCTTCTGTGCCATAAACGCTGATGAACAGCCCTAAACACAACCCAAGTATTGATACCCTGCGCATAGAGAGCCTATTCGCTATGGTGTGCCCAGTTCCTGCAAACCCTCGCAAAATTTCCCGCCCGATTGGCACGATGTGTGCTGAAAGAAAGTTATGATGTCGCGGGAGAGTTGGATATTGGCACTGATTGTGCTTGCCGATACCTTCGCTACTTACTGGCTCATTACGGCGGGGTTAGCCACCGAGGCGAACCCGATTATGGACTGGTTCATCGGCATCAGCTGGTTCGCTTTCTTTGCGGTGAAAGGGGCGACGCTTGGCTTGGCGATTGTGTTTGCCGAGTGGTATCGTCGAAAGAAGCCTGAGTTCGTACGCAGTTGGCTCCGAGTGGGGATTGTCGGCTACCTCACTATATGGACGCTGGGGGTATTGTTCAGCAGTTTTTAAACAGAGCCGCCCTCCCGAAAGGGAGGGCGTACTCTGCCGGTGTTCGCTTGAGGAGGTAGAAGTCGTTTAATTGCCGAAGCCCTGACCGCCGCCGAAGCCTTGCCCACCGCGTGGACCGCGCTGTTGCCCACCGCCGAATCCACCGAACCCGGGCATCGGGCGTCCGCCTTCAAACTGGAACGGACGTCCCTGCATCTCTTGCCACTTCTGGCGTTGGGCGGGGGTCAGCACTTCCAGAATGCGCTTTTCCATTTGCTCGCGCATCTGCTGGAAAGTCTGCGCACCTTGACCCTGTCCAAAGCCACCGCTCTGGAACTGCTCGCGGAGGGCTTGCATCTGCTCTCTCATAATACCCTGAATCTTGGACTGTTGCTCGGCGGTCAGCCCGACCTCTTTAGCAACTTCAGGGTTCATCAGAGCCATCGGTCCCTGTGCTTGGAGTTCCAGCTCGCGCAGTCGCTTCTTCTGGCTATCGTTCAGCACTTGGGTCGGGTTGTTCTTCTGGCGCACCTCTTCCATCTTTTGGCGTCGCTCTTGAGGGGGGAGATTGCGCAACTCTTGCATCGCGGTGCGCTGTGCCTCTTGCATCTGGCGGATTTGGTTGATTTGCTGTTGGCTCAGGTTCAGTTCGCGCTGGACATCAGGGCGGTTGAGGAGCATCGCGCCCATATTCATTCCGCCTCTCATGCCTCCAAACGCTCCGAACCCTCCGCGTTGCCCGCGTCCCTCACCACGAGGTCCACCTGGCTGGGCGACGGCAGAGACCGCCAACACCACTGCCAAGACGCCTGTCAAAATCCATGTCGCTCGCATTCGTTTCATCCTCCACTCGCTATTGACGCCTATCGAGAAGCGATGTTCAGTGCTGATCGGCGAATTCGGGGCTTTTACCGAACAAATCGGAACACTCTGCATCGAAGGGAGTAGGATAGAGTATGATACTATCTATGACCTGTAAGCGAATGAGAGGTTGCGTCCGATTGGCTTCGGCAGTTGGGTTGCTGATACTGGGTTGGAGCGTTCTGCCCGCCCAGACGCCCTTGACTGTAGAGCAAGCGATCGATTTAGCCCTTGAGAATAACGGCACAGTCCGTTCAGCGTTGGAGAACCGCGTCAGCGCGCGCGCTCGTTTGGAAGCGAGCCGTGCCAGCCTGTTCCCGAATATCGACCTGAGCACCAGCTCAACAACAACGCGCATCGAGCAGGGCGGGTTGACGAGTGAGACCACCCAGCGCCAGAGCGCATTTAGTTTGGATTGGCTCCTGCTGGATAACGGTCAGCGCGACTTGCGGTTGCGCCAAGCCTCGCGTAGTGCCGATTTGGCAAGCCAATCGGCGCGCGAAACGGTTCGGCGCGTGATTTTCAGCACCGCACGCGCTTACTACGAGGTTCTGCGCCGTGAGGAACTGCTCCAAGTGGCGGATGCTCAGGTCGAGCGTGCCCGCACCTTGCTGGAGGTGGCGAAGGCGCAGGCGGAGGTGGGCACCGCCCCCGCCAAAGATGTGCTTCAAGCCGAAGCCGACCTTGCCAACGCCCTTGTTCAACAGATTCAGGCACGCAACGCCCTGCGCTTGGCTCAGAGCGAACTGAAGCGTCTCATCGGCTGGGAACAGACGCGCCCCCTACCAGAATTAGTAAAGATGGAGGTGCCCGAATCGCTTCCGCCTGTAGAGGAGTTAGAGAAGCTCTGGGCACGCGCCCGAACCCAACGCCCCGACCTGCGCAACGCCGAGCTAAGCGCACAGGTGAGCCGATTGGGAGTGGACATCGCTCGGAACAACAGTCTGCTCCAAGTGCAGGTGAGTGTGCGCGGTTTTCGAGAGTTTGACCCCAACACGCGCACTCAGGGGTCAATTCAAGTTCTGGCGTCCTATCCGCTGTTTGATGGGGGGCTAACCCGTGCGAACTTGCGTCAGGCGGAGGCGGAGTTCCGAAGTGCCCAGTTCCAGCTGATTCAAGCCGAGCGCGACGCCTATGCTGAAGTGGAGAGCGCGTTCCTGAACTATACAGAGAGTGAAGAGCGTCTTTCGGCATCGCGGGTCGCACTCGCCGCAGCACAGCGGAACTTCGAAGCGGCGCGCGACTCGTTCCAAGAGGGTGTCGGCACGATTGTGGAGGTGCTCACCGCCCAGCTCGCGCTCGTCACGGCACAGACGAACTTCGTGCAGGCGGTGTACGACTCAGCAATCGCCCAACTCCAGCTTAAGTTAGCGGTCGGAGACCCTCTGCCGAGAGAGTAGGCAGTCTTGACGCTTGGGTTTGGGTAGGGAAGGGGTAGGGCTATCCTACTCCCCTCTCTACACTCCCCACTCCCCATTCACCACTCCCCCAGTTAGGTTGGGGACGCTTCCACTCCGCCCACGCTTTGTAGGCGGTGTAGGGCAGACGAGGCAAATAGTAGCCCAGTAGCCCCAGCAACGCCCGATAGGGCAGAGGGCGTAGGGGGCGAGGTTCCACCCTCTGCCACACGCCCGTCCGATAGGCACTATCCAAGCAGGCGTAGGTGCTGAGAAGCCCGTGCCTCTCAGTCCACTCAGCTAAATCGTCGGACACGGTGCGCTGGAAGAGCGTTTCTGGGATGGGAACCCACCGCGCCAATTCACCATAGAGCCGTTGGAGGTCAGGTGTGTAGCCCTTCTGAAAGGCTTGACGACGCAGTTCGGCATAGCGCGTTTGGTCTAACGGGTAGGTTTCGGGACACTGCGCAATCGTCCATACCGCTCGCACCAGCCACCGCACTCGCTCCAAATCCCACACGGGGTCGAGCAGGCGAATCTCGATTGTGCCCAACCGCCGAGAGAGTATTAGGTCTTGAAACCGATAGTAGGGGTCGGCGCGCAGTTCGCCAATCGCAAACGAGCGCGCCATTCGGTACGACTGCCCGAAGTAGCCCCCACTCACATACGGACTACTCACCGTCAGCAGGCTGAGTAGGGGCAGGAAGTAAGCAAGGTTCGCGTAGACCCTCTCCCGCTCACTAAGGGGTATGCCGATATGGAGGTGCAGTCCGCCTGTGTTCGTGGGCGCATCGATGTCGAACAGGTGTCCAACGGACACGATGTAGGCGTTATCCACGACGCTTGCGAACTCTTGCCGACGGCGGGCGAGTTCCTCGATGAGCGTGTCGGGGTCAGCGTGGGGGCGTGTAGCAATCTCGACGGTACTCATCAGCCCATATTGAATGTCTTGCCCTCGTGCGAAGTTCGTGGCGGAGTGCTTGTAGTAGTCGCGCGGGTTGCGCGCCATCAGCCGTGCCATGTAGTAGAGTGAGTTCAGGCTGGGGCGGGTCGGCTCGGTCAGGAAGAGTTCCTCCTCCAAGCCCAAAGTCGGGACAAACGCACTCATGGGCTGACCACCGTGTTGTCGATGAGCCGTGCTTTGCCAAAATAGACTGCCACCGCAATCAGCGTGGGCTTCTCGATGCGCTCCACTGGCTCCAGCGTGTGGGCGTCGACCACCTCCACATAGTCGATTCGGGCGAGTGGTTCGCTGGCGATGCGATGGGAGACCCCTTCCCGAATGGTTTTGGCATTGCGCTCGCCCGCTTGCACCTGCTCCTGTGCCCAAGACAGGCTTCGATAAAGCACGGTGGCACGCTTGCGCTCTTCGAGTGTGAGGTACACATTGCGCGACGACATCGCCAGCCCATCGGCTTCGCGCACAATTGGGCAGGGCACAATCTCGATAGGCATATTCATATCCAGCACCATCTGCTGGATGATGCGCAGTTGTTGATAGTCCTTCTGCCCGAAGTAGGCTCGGTCGGGTGTGACGATGTGGAACAGCTTCATCACCACGGTAGCGACGCCGTCGAAGTGGGTCGGGCGCGAGCGTCCACACAGGGGCGCAGAGAGTTTCGGCACGCGCACGATGGTCTGGTAGCCATCGGGATACATTTCGCTCACTTCGGGCACGAAAAGTGCGTCGACGCCGACCGATTCGGCGAGCTGGCGGTCGCGCTCGAAGTCGCGGGGATAGCGGTCTAAGTCTTCGTTCGGTGCGAACTGGAGCGGGTTCACGAACAGGCTCACGATGACCGCGCCTCCTTCATCGCGGGCGTGTCGCATCAGGCTCAGGTGTCCCTCGTGGAAGTAACCCATCGTGGGCACGAAGTGAATGGCACGCCCTGTCTTGCGCTGGCGTGCGACCCACTCACGAACCTCGGCAACGGTGCGTAGGATTTCCATCATCGTGTCTTGGTCACCTTCTGCAGACCGCGTGGCTGGTCGGGATTCAGGTCGCGCGCGACCGCCAAGTGATAGGCGAACATCTGCCCCAGCACGGCGTAGACGATGGGCGAGATGCTTTCCTCTACCGAAACAGGCACTTCAATCGGTGTGCGCGCCAGTTTCAAGATTTCGGGGTTGTGGGCGAAGGTGATGGTCTCTGCACCTCCCTCCCGCAGTTTGAGTGCGCTCTCCAACACGGTTGGGAAGGTTGCACCGTCGGGCGCGAAGAGCAAGCACGGGAAGCCCGGCTCCACCAACGCGAACGGACCGTGCATAAAGTCCGCCACCGAGTATGCCTTGCACATCACATAGCAGGTCTCAATCAACTTTAGGGCGGTCTCTTGGGCGGTACACTGGTTCAGCCCCCGCGCCAACGAGACGCACTCCCGCACATAGCGATAGCGGTCGACAACTTGGGTTAGAGTGTTGTCCAGTTCCAGCACGCGTGCGACCGCTTCGGCAGTGTGGGTGAGTTTATGAATGGCGTCGTGTGTGCCTTTCAACGCTTCCGAGAGCAGAAAGATAAGCCCCAGCGTGCCCGTGTAGGTCTTGGTCGCAGCGACGCTCTGCTCGGTTCCTGCGTGGATGTGCAGGTGGAACTCGGCGACTTGTGCGAGGGGCGAGGCGGGGTTATTGGTGATAGAAGCGGTCATCGCGCCCCCTGCCCGCGCGCTGGAAAGATACTCAATCACATCGGGCGCCTCACCCGATTGCGAAATGCCCACCACCAAACAGTCCCTCAGGCTCAGCTGGGCGCGATAGAGCGTCACCACCGACGGCGCAGCGAGACCGCAGGGAATGCCGTTTTCGATTTCAAAGAGGTACTTGAAATATTGCGCTGCGTTGTCCGAGGTGCCCCGCGCTGCGAGGACGATATACCGAATGTCGCGTTGGCGGATTTGTTGTGCCAGTGCCCTTACCGCTCCCCACTCCTCCAGAGCAATCCGCTCTAATACAGCGGGTTGCTCCTGAATCTCCTTGTGCATCCAGTGCGAACTCATCGGCAGGAATTGTACCCGCAAGATTAGCTCTTCCCCGAAAACATACCCCACTTTGCAGGAAACTAAGCTCTCATGTAGAATCTATCACCAGAACCAGTGGGGTGAACAGAATGCGAGTGGTGGTAATTGGATGGGTCGCAGTGATGCTCTGTGGGCTTGGAATAGCCCAGTCTTCCCAGTCGTCCAACGCAGGACGGCTCAACCTCAAAGAAGATGTCCGCCTGCAGGTGAAGGTGAGCTTCCGTGCGAAGTACCTTTCACTTCAAGAATTCACTCAGCGTCTCTCTGCGCAGACAGGAGTGCCGATTTCGGTCAGTAGCGAGTATGCGGACGAGAAGTTGACCCTGTTTGTGAAAGAGCGTCCTGCGTATGAGGTGATGGAGCGTGCGGTGGAGGTACTCGGTCTGGCGTGGGGGGAGGGCTTGACGCAGGGCAGCGGATAGAGGAGGAGGCAGAGTATGAACGCAGGATGGCACGCAATCGCCAGAGGCTCGCAGAAAAACTCCGAGAACTGATCGAGGAATCGCGTTCCAGCCTAACCGAATGGTTAGAGGGGCAGAAAAGAGCGAGAACAGATGTAGCCTACGACGACTCCAGCGAACCTCAAATGGATGTAGCCTATGACGACTCCAGCGAACCTGAACACGAAAGGGATTTATCGAGTGCGATTGCTCGTGGTGGTATTGACCTATCTATGTACATCTTGGGGCGCTGGCTTAGCACTTGGAGTGAGACAGAATGGCAGCGTTTCTGGGAGGGGAGGATTATAAGGGGCAGATATCCTGCAACCGAAGGCTCCCTTCCGTTGCCAAGCGAGTTGCCAGTTTGGTATCAACAGATTCTACAGTCAAGAGGCGTTTCACTCTCATCTGAAAAGATGACTATTATCAACAGTATCAGTATTCATTATGATTCCCTAAGGAATGATGCACAGTACTGTTTCTATGCCGATGTCTCGCTGGCTTCACCTGAAGAGGGATATATAGGATCTTCCCTAACTGCTAATCAAGGTATTTATATCGAACCTGAGCCATATTTCTCGTCGCCTGAAAGCGAGCTGCCCGACATCCTTGCGAATATCCCCCTACGCGAGCCTAAGGCACCACTGCCTTGCAACCCGAATCGGTGGGATTGCTGGCTTGCCGACCAGTTGGAGTGGCTGTCGCAACACTGTGATGTGCCGATTGTCGGACAGGCGTTTCGTGTGCGCAGTTGGAACACGCTCGATACAGAAGCAAAGAACCTGCTTGAGTGTGTCTCACGCTTGCAGATGTCGCACGACTTGGAATATCGTGAAGGCTACCTGCTTGTTCGCTATTCTGCAGATGAAGCCTGCGAACATCGCCGAACCGAAATTCCTGAGCGAGTTATCTCGGAGATGGAGCGACGCGCCACCCTAAAAGAGATGCTGGATTTGGACGATTATGCGTGGTTTGTTAGCCAGCTGAGTGAGGCTCAGGCATCCAATCTCCGAGAAG
>FWWM01006546.1_pt1 | contig 24300 bp, 30 predicted proteins | sample 2228351 | NCBI WGS metagenome assembly FWWM01 (sample SAMEA103939774, study PRJEB20133) | metagenome
AAGAAGGAATACAAAGGCGGGAAGATAGTGAAAGCCGAGCCGGGCAACCAGCCCATCCCCAAATACAAAGAGTGCAAAGCCGACCGATAGCCAGCAGTCAGTGGCCAGTTGCCAGTAGATAGGGAGCTGTATTGCTCGTCGCACCTATGAGGAATTCCGATTTAGTAGTAGATAGTGGCAAGTAGCCAGTGGCCAGTAGATAGTGACCAGTGAGCGGTAGCCAGATGCCAGTGACCGGTAGGCAGTGGATAGGAGATGGAGAACTTTCCTTCTTTTGTGATAGCCTTATATTATGGACTGGAAAAAAGCAGGGGTAATTTTGTCTGAAATGCCTGCTTTACCCGGGATAAATCCTATATAGATGGGCAGGAAAATCTTTCAGGCTGGCTTGCCTGCAAGAATGGAGAGTATGAATAGCCCTGCAGGGATTAGGGGGGAGTGCGGTTGAATGGGGCGATGAGATTTTTGTAACCGGTGGATTCCTGAAACTGGTGGGCGAGTTGAAACAGGCTAAGTTCATCAAAGGGCTTGCCACATATCTGCATTCCGATGGGTAGATTTTCCCGGGAAAAGCCAGTGGGGAAGGAAAGCGCGGGAATTCCTGCGAGGGCAGAGGGAATGGTATCAATGTCAGAAAAATACATCTTGAGCGGCTGTTCATATCGTTCGCCGAAACGAAAGGGCAAAATAGGCGAAGTGGGGCTGAGAAGCACATTCACATCGTCCATTGCTTGAAGCATTTGCCGGGTTAATGCTTTTCTGAGGGAAATGGCTTTCTGGAAATAAGCCTGATAATACCCTGAGCGCAGGACATAATTTCCCAGAAGCAATCTTCTTTTCACTTCGTTGCCGAAACCGTAAGCCCTCGTCCGGATGACCAGTTGATTCCAATCGTCCTCCGGGATGCGGACACCCATAATGATGCCGTCATATCGGGCGAGATTGGAACTTGCCTCTGCGGGTGCAATGACATAATACACATCCAGCGCATAAGAAATTAAAGGCAGAGAGATGGAAATGAGCGTGTGACCCAGTTTCTCCAGAGTTTTTATCGTTTCTTCCAGTGCCTTCCCAACTTCTGCTTCATTTTCCGGGCTTTCGACGAGTTCCTGAATCAGCCCGATGCGAAATGTTCTCTTTTCAGCAATGCGTTCCAGTGAGAAATCCAATCCGCCAATCCAGGTGGAATCCATAGGGTCTTTTTTCGAAATGAGGGAGAGGATATAGGCGGTATCCTCCACAGAGCGTGCCATCACGCCAATCTGGTCCAGAGAACTGGAAAAGGCGACCAAGCCATAACGGGAAACCAAGCCATAAGTTGGCCGAATTCCGAAGCAGGCGCAGAAACTGGCTGGCTGTCGGACACTGCCACCAGTGTCCGTTCCAAGGGCAACGGGGACAAGCCCGGCAGCAACTGCCGCGGCGCTGCCTCCACTGGAACCTCCTGGCACGCGGTCCAATGCCCAAGGATTTTTCGTTGGGAAAAAACCGGAATTTTCTGTAGATGAGCCCATACCAAATTCATCTAAATTGGTTTTTCCTGTGAGAACGGCGCCTGCATTTCGCAAAAATTTTATCGCGGTCGCATCATATTTCGGCTCAAAATTCTTGAGAATTTTTGACGCGCATGTTGTCGGGAAATCCTTCGTACAGATGTTGTCTTTCACGGCAATGGGAAGCATCAATTCCGGCAGTGGGCTGGAAAAGTCAGCCTTTCTGGTGAGGTAAGCCCGGAGCAACGGGTCTAATTTTTTTGCCCGTTGGTTCAGAGCAGTCAAAATTTCTCCTGCACTGCATTCTTTTCTCTTCTGCTTTTCAATAAGTTCCAGAAGAGTAAGGCTCCAGAGGCTCACTGAAAGTATCGGGTCACCCTAAGATTGACGGCTTCGGAAATATGCGCAGGGTTAATGGATTGGGCTTCATCCAGGTCTGCAATCGTTCGTGCCAGTCGGAGAATTTTATGAATCACTCTGCCACTGAAGCCATAATGCCGCTGAGCCGCCTCCAGCAGGTTCTCAGCTTCCGGGGGCAGGGGGCAATATTTTTTGGTCATTCTGGGGCTCAATCGGGCGTTAGGCACCCACCGGTCTGCTTTGAATCGTTTTTGCGCGAAATTTCTCGCCCGAATTACCCGCTCCCGAATGGAATTGGAATCTTCCGGCTGGATTTCTTCACGAAATTTTCGATAATCCGGTCGCGGAACTTCCAGAAAAATGTCCAGCCGGTCTAAAAATGGTCCAGACAATCTGGATTGATAAGTGCGAATCTGGCTACTGGAACACTGGCAGGGCTTCTGGTCATCCAGATAATATCCACAGGGGCAGGGATTCATTGCACCAACAAGTTGGAAGCGACATTGGAATTTTAGACTTCCAGAAGCGCGGGAAATGACCACATATCCATTTTCCATAGGAGCCAGCAACTGATTCAAAATATGGCGAGGAAAAAAAGGCAGTTCATCCAAAAACAGCAACCCGCAGTGCGCCAGGCTCACTTCGCCCGGTCTCGGATAAGCCCCTCCACCCATTAATCCTGCGGCAGAAGTGGTATGATGGGGAGAACGAAATGGGCGCTCTGTGATCAGCATTTTATTATTTCCCAGCATTCCCACCGCACTATAAATTTTGGTCACCTCAAATGCTTCTTCCCGGCCGAGCGGAGGAAGGATGGTGAGCAATCGCTGAGCCAGCATCGTCTTTCCAGCGCCGGGAGGACCAATCATCAGGACATTATGCCCCCCAGCGGCGGAGATTTCCATTGCGCGTTTTGCCTGCTCCAGCCCGCGGATTTCATTAAAATCCACCTCGTATGACGGTGGCTGAAATACCTCTCTGTCCAGTTGATATGGTGGAAATTCTCCCCTCATAGCGCGCAGGGCTTCGGTCAGATTCCCTACGCCAAACACCTTCAATCCTTCCACCAGTGCGGCTTCCCAGGCGTTTTCCCTGGGCACCACCATTTGCTTTAGACCGGCTTCTTTTCCGGCAGTTGCCAGAGCAAGGACGCCGGGTATCGGGCGAATTGTTCCATCCAGAGCCAATTCACCTGCAATGAGGGTATCCAGAATTTCGGGAACTGCAAAATTCCCTTCTGCCAGTAGAATTCCAATGGCGATGGGAAGGTCAAATGCTGTTCCTTCCTTGCGCATAGCCGCAGGTGCAAGATTCACCACTACCGTCCGACGCGGAATGTCAAAACCCGAATGCTTCAACGCTGCCTTCACCCGCTCGCGGGATTCATTCACCGCCGTATCGGGCAAGCCCACGATGTGAAATCTCTGCTCCAATCCTCCGATATCCACCTCTACTTCCACTTTCACCGCGTCCACCCCGTGCAGTTCACCGCTGATCACCTTGGAAGGCAAAATCCCTCACCTCCTAAAAAGCGTTTTCTACCCATCGCACTCCCCGAAGTAACCCATCAGATTCCAGAGTTACCAGCACCACATCAAAACGCACTTTTTTCTTTGTTGGATGCTTCTGCTGGTAGAATTCTGCCACCCGGCGAATCGTAGCAATTTTTGCGGGTATAATATGCTCTTCCGGTGCTCCGAATCGGCTCAATTTCACTTCCACAAAAGTTCGGATGAACCGGTCTTCGGCGATTAAATCCACTTCCCCAATTCTGGGGATTTTATACTTCCGCTTCAGGATGTGAAAACCTTTTGCTCTCATCACCTGCTCGGCAACTTTCTCCCCCAGGTCGCCCAATTGCTTGCGATTCACTTGCCCGGTACCACCCGCACGAATCTGAGCCGCCAGGGAGGCCAATAGACCAGAAATGCTTTTCCACGAATATCTTTTTTCTGCACGAAGGCATTGTCCGGGTCTTCGGTTACCCAATATCGCGAATCATTACTGTAAGGACGATTGTCTCCCGCCACATAAAACTGACCCTCCGGCACCTGAACGAGAGGAACTTCAGAAAGCCCTTCCGACGATATATCAGACAAATAAGGCTCTTTAACGGCTTTCCCGTTCCGAATCAATATCCCATTTTGAAATTCTATCGTATCCCCGGGAACACCAATCACTCTCTTAACAAAGGCCACTGTTTCAACCCCATCTTTTTCGGAATCGGATATGACATTTTGGTTGAACACAATCACTTCTCCGCGCACCGGGTCTCGCAAAAAATAAATAAATTTCAGAATAAAGATTCTCTCGCCTTCTGTAAAAGTGGGCGCCATAGAGTTTCCCAGCAATTCTTTTGGAATAGCAACCCCTTCAATCACCCACTTCCGGAAAATGATGACCAAAAGAGTAATTGAGACGATGGAAATACCAAGGCGAATCAAAAGGGAGCGGAAAGATGGCTGAAAATTCAGCCGTGCAACGCCAATCGGATACGCGCCATAGGAAATTTTCAGCACCCCCTGCCCGTGGCGAACTGAACGAACCTTCAACCAAGCACCTTGCTCACGGACCAACAGAATCACTCTCTTTCCCCGTCGCCCATCCAGAGTTTGCAACTCGCCCACCGAGGTTTCCGCGATCAGTGGCTCATCATATGGCTGGTCGGTCTTTCGTTCAAAAGGAACCCAGACCAGATGAATGTGGCCATCAGCTTCCGTGCGGAATTGCGCTCCGTCCTTAAAAATAAACTCTGCGGCAAGTTCCTCAGTCATCTGTTCCAGTTTTCTGGGTCTCATTTTTTCTTTGCCTGCTGAACCGGGGCAAAAGAACGCCGGTGAATTTTACTGATACCGTATCCCTGAATTTCTTTAATATGCTCCGGGGTGGGATAGCCCCAATGCCGGTCAAAACTCCAGCGCTTATACAGCATTTGATAATCCGTCATCAACTGGTCCCGCAGAACTTTTGCCACCACCGAAGCCGCCTGGATTTGCCGATTCTTCTGATCCCCTTTGACCACTGCTCGGCAACATCTCTGATATCGTTTCGGAACAACATTCCCATCCACATAAATCATCGTCCCGCAATAACCGTCAGGATTGCACCCTCCTCCTGATCCCTGTTGCCTAATCCCCATCGACTGTATACAGCATTCCATCCCCAGAAGGGTGGCGTTCAAAATGTTGTCCCGGTCTATAATCTGCTCCCCCACAGCAGCAAAAGAAACCCACTCCGCTTTCTGAAGGATTTTCGCAAATAAATGCAAGCGCTTTTTGGCAGAGAGTTTTTTGGAATCTTTCAAACCTTCAATTGGATTGTGCAAAGAGACGCAAGCAACGAAAAGTGGTCCGGCAAGCGGTCCTCTTCCTGCTTCATCTATTCCTGCTATTTTAGTTTTCTTCATCGTGGAAGTTCTTCTAACATTACTTTTCCTAATTCTCCTCTATGAAAAAGATACAATATTTTTTCTGCCGCAGAGGTTATATCCCATTCTCCTCCAGCCTTCTTCATCTGATATTTCCGACCCACCATGAACAGGATTTCCTCCAGACTCTCTGCAGCATCCACCCCGAGTTTTTTCCACAGAACTTCATACGGTGCAGTTCGTAAATACTCCACAAGTCTGAGTGCGGCAGGAACAGGCTGATATTCTCCCTGCTTCAAGCAACCCAAACTTGCCAAAAGCCATTCCTTTTTCTCTTTCCGACGCGACGAGCACACCACGCCCGGTGTATCCAGAAGCAAAATTCTGGGAGAAAAACGCACCCACTGAGGTCCACGGGTTATCCCGGGCATATCTCCAGTTGCAGAGCGGCGTCTTCCCACAATGGCGTTCAAAAGAGTGGATTTTCCCACATTGGGAATTCCCACCACCATAGAACGAAAAAGTTTCATCCAGCCAGATTTTTGAAAAAGGTTTTCCAGAGCATCCCGCAGTTGAATCACAGATTGTGGATACGGTCTTCCAAATGGAAAGCAGGGAAAGCCCAGATGATTCTGGAAATATTTTTGCCATTGCATTACTTCATCTTCTGGAGCAAGGTCTGCTTTCCCCAGAATCACAATGTGATGTTTTGCCTCTCTCCTGGTTGCCTGAAACGCCTTTGTTGCCAGGGGCGCACGAGCATCCACTACTTCCCAGAGCAAATCCGGCCGATGCCGGACTCCGGATAAAGTGAAGTGGATTTCCCCCTTTCTCTTTACCGAATTTCGGTTGCCAGAGTATTTCACTTTCCGAACTACTGGGAATGGTTCACCCGGAGCGGATAACTTTTGACCAAGTGGATTCGCTGAGGAGGCCAGAAGATAATGAACGGCTTTGCCACAAGGTTTCTTCGCGGCACGGAACCCCATTTTCGGCTATCCAAACTGTTATCGCGATTGTCTCCCATCATAAAAAATTCCCCTTCAGGCACTATCCAGCGCTTTTTCTCAGGATTCAGATTCCCATACCCTTTTGATAGGCTCCACCAGCCATCCCGAATATAGGGTTCTTGCACTTTCTGCTGGTTGATATAAAGCCCATTGTCCTGAAACTCCAGCACATCACCGGAAACTCCAATCACCCTTTTCACGAAATTCTTCCTCAGGTCTTGGGGATACTTAAAAATCACAATTTCACCACGATAAGGAGAACGAAACCAATAAGGGAATTTCCATGCTAATATCCGGTCACCCTTCTCAAATGTGGGCACCATAGATTCGCTCGGAATTAAAAATGCTTCCACGACAAAACCGCGCAGAATAAGGAATAGAAAAAGTGCAAAAGCAAAGGATTCCGCCCAATCCAGCAGGGTAGAGAAAACCGTGCTCCGAAAAACAACCGGAAATTGCTCCGGCTGTTCTGCTTCCAACTGCAGAGTGCCTCTGCCCGCCTGACGCGAGGAAAGGTAGACAACAATCTCCAGGGAATCAGAAGGCGCAATAGAAATCCTTTTTACTGGTGATGCAGAAGGAGAACTTCTGAGCCAGCCCAAAGAAATGGATAAGCCTCTGGTGGAATTTCTGCGCGGGAGCACAACACGGTGGACCTGACCGTCAGCGGGTATCTTCAGCAGAATCTCCGATTTGTTCATACGGACTTTCTTCAACCTTCCTTTCCTTCACTTTTGCTTTTCTGCCTTTTTTCTTTCTCAGATAATACAACTTTGCACGGCGCACCTTACCCCGTTGAACCACCTGAATTCGTTGAATACAAGGGGAATTTATAGAGAAAATCCGCTCCACACCGATGCCATAGGAGATTTTCCTCACGGTGAAAGTGGCATTCGGCTGATTTCCTTTTTTGCGCGCAATCACCACACCTTCAAAAGTTTGTTCCCTTTCCCTGCTGCCTTCTTTGAAGTGAATCACCACCTGGACGGTATCTCCCACGCGAAAGTCATCCTGGATTTTTTCCATAAGAATTCTCCTCCTCTATTTCCTTGAGCAAACGGCGGGTTTCTTCAGACAACGAAATTCCGGCGAGCAAATCCGGGCGATTTTGCAGTGTTTTCCTCAGCGCTTCTTTCGTTCTCCATCGCCGTATTTTTTTATGGTCGCCGGAAAGCAGAACCTCTGGAACGGCGACGCCACGATACTCAGGCGGTCGGGTATATTTTGGATAATCCAGAATCCCCTGATGAAAACTTTCTTCCTGAACGCTTTCCTTCTCCAGCACGCCCGGCAAAAGGCGAACAGTGGCTTCCAGAACGACCAGCGCTCCCGCCTCCCCTCCCATCAAGACAAAATCTCCCAGCGAAAGTTCTTCATCCACCAAACCCTGCACTACCCGCTCATCCACTCCCTCGTAACGACCGCATAGCAGGGCGATGCGCGGAATCTGGCTCATTTCCAATGCTTTCCGATGATTAAACACTTTTCCCTGCGGACTGAGCAGGAACACTCTGCCCTCTTCCCCTTTCCAGCAAATTTCCCGAATATAGTCCATTGCTTCAAAAAGCGGCTCAGGTTTCAAAATCATTCCTGCTCCGCCGCCGTATGGATAATCATCTACTGTTCGGTGTCGGTTGTGGGTAAATTCCCTCAAAAAATGGATGTGCACCTGCAGAATCTTTTTTTCTTTTGCCCGCTGGATGATCCGATTTTGAAAAAATGGCTCAAAAAAAGATGGAAAAAGCGAAATTACTTCTATCTGCATCGGCAAACTACCGCCCGGTCCCTCTGGAGAAAAGGAGAAACTACACCAGCTCGATATTGGACTTCATATGTTGTTTTGCGGCGGCGGCTTGAAATATCGTCCGCAGTGCCTCAATGATTCTGCCTTTTCTCCCGATCAATTTCCCCACATCATCGCTGTGGACCCTGACCTCGTAAATGATAGACCGGTCGCCCTTCACCTCCCGCACCTCTACACTCTCGGGATGGTCCACCAGAGCCTTTGCCAGTTGCACCAACAAATCTCTCACGACTCCACACCCCCTTCCATTTTTCGTTTGCGCACCAAAAGTCGCTCCACGGCCTCACTGAGTTTCGCTCCTCGCTTCACCCAGTATTCCAGCCGTTCCACCTTCAATTCCAATGGTTTGCCCGGAAGAACCGGACTGTAATACCCTAATTTCTCAAGATATTTTCCATCCCGACTGGATAATGCCTTCGCCACAACGATTCGGTACACTGGTTGCCGCTTCTTGCCCAGCCTCATTAACCGTATCCTCAACATCTATTGCCCACCGCCTAATACTATACTACACTTTTCCGCTCCCTGTCAAATCCTCCATTTTTTTCCAGGTGTTCTTCATTGTCCACACCCACATCCCGAGGAAAGACAGTACCATCACCGAACCGAAAAACAGCAATCCCCACCACCAGGAAAGGCTTTCCTCATAAGACCACATCCAGAAACTCCCCAGGTCCCCAAGAATTCCTCCAAAAGAGGTCAAAATTAGCCCTTTTTTCCATCCGGCGCTCGCCCCAGTCATCAGAAACAATGTGAGCAGAATGGAAAAGAGAAATACCATCGTGAAAGAATGCGTGTGGACATAGGTCAGTCTCTCTTCAAAATCTTCTTCAGCATCTGTTTCTTCCGTAAAGAGGACTGCTTCTTTTTCACTCTGCCCCTCCTCCGCCACATCCGGCTTTTCCGCCTGCGTGTCTTCAGCCCCGCGCTTGGTGTGTGCCCAAGCGGCTGGGATACCACTCACCGCTTCCCTTTCCTGTATCTGGTGAACGAAAACTTGCGCACCGGTGATGGCATATCCTATACCCAGCATCACCAAAAGCCCTGTGAAAAACCATTTCCATTCACCGGGAAATTGATTTAATTTCATCATTTCTGCACCTCCCCAAGTTTTATTTTGTTTTTTTGCTTTCCAGTAAAACAGAAGTCCAGAACCGGGCAGAAAGAGCACAGGGGATTCTGCCGGTGGCAATTCCTTTTCCCCAATTCCACCAGCAAAGCGTGGAATTTCTGGTAGATTCGTGCTCGGTCTGATATGCTGGCAAAAATGGAATCAAAAAGTTCCTGCCATCTGTGCGCGCTCGAAATTGGGGATGAAAGCCCTATTCGGCTCAAAATGCGCCGCGCATAGGCGCTGATAACCATTATCGGAGAATGAAACGCATAGAGTAAAATTGAATCCGCAGTTTCCAACCCGATTCCCGGTATTTTTAACATCTCCTTCCGCACCTTTCGGAAATTCTGCTCGGACAAAACAGAAAATTTTCCACCTAAAGCATCCCGGAACCAGCGAATCCAATTTTTTGCCGTGCGGGCTTTTTGCTTCCCCATCCCTGTTATGCGGAAAATTTCCGCCAGTTCCTTCTCCCCAGTATTCTCTATGCCCTCAAAGCTCAGAATTTTTCGCCATTTTAATTCCTCAAGGCACCTCTCCACATTTTTCCAACTGGTATTCTGCGTCAGAATCGCACCCAGAACAATTTCTTCCTCGGGCAGGCTACCTTCCTTTTGATGATATTGCGCGTCAAAAGGCCACCAGTTGGGTTCGCCAAAACGCTTCTCCAGAGCATCAATCAGGATTCCCAGTTTTTGCGAAAGCATTTTCTCTTCCACAGATTTTGCCCAGGCCATCAAAGACTTCTCATCCCCATCGTCCACAAGCGGAGGAAGGGAATTGTGCAACTGACAGACCACGCCGTTTTCCACCGCAGAAAATCTCAGCCAGATTGGCACACTGCCTATCTTCTTTTTCAAAAAAGCAAGACAGAGAAATTCCCTCTCCCCAGAGAAAATTTCCTTGAGCACGAGACCATCTGAGGAAAATTCAGCGAATTTGGGAACAAGATGGGCAGAAAAAGTGGAGAAATCTACCGGGAAAATGTGGCGAAAAGAGAGTAAATGAAGGGGAGCAATCTTCCGGGCATTCTGCTCCCTCTTCTCCACTTCCAGCGTCCAGACTTTTTCGCCCAATCTTCCCCATTTTTTCGCATACCGCGTGGGGAAAAAGGGCAATGTTTTCTGCTCGCTTTTCCACCAATTCTGATGGTGAAACAATTTTCGAGCGTAAACGGAATACGATGCCGAATCCGTGACAAAAATGAATTTTCCACCTTTTTTCAACCGTTCCAGCAGCAACTGCACAAAAAATGGACTGAGGAGACGCCTTTTTTTATGCTTCCGCTTCTCCCAGGGGTCCGGGAACATCAGATATACTCCTTCTACAGACCCAGAAGGGAATAAAGTTCTCAAGCCATCCACCCCATCAATGCGGAAGAGTACCACATTGGAAAATTCCTTTAGTTTCTTTGAAGCAATTCGAATGCATTCTATGGAAAGTTCTAAGCCAACGACCGTTTTTTGAGGATGTTTTTCAGTTAAATGCGCGAGAAATTCTCCGTATCCGAATCCGATTTCCACCAAATAGGGCGGAGGGAAAAAATTGGGTAATCCGCCGCCTTTCATCACTTCTCGCCAATCCAGAAGTTTCTCAGGCGCAGGATGATAAGGAATTTGCCAGTTCACCTGCGTCACAATTTCCCAGCCAGCATCCTGCAGTTTTTCAGCAATCTGCTGAAGCGCCATTTTCACTTCAGCACGCCATTTGACTTCAAGGGGGGAAACAAGTTTGACCAGAAAGTGTTGTCTGCGCAGAAGCAGAAGAAAATCCAGCCTGCCAATGGAAGAAGCAACAGAGAGCAGGGCGGAAGAACCAATGGAAGAAAAATAGACGCCCTGTCCAAAAACTTGTGATAGCCCTTGAAAATGCGCCGGAGAACTTCGGAAAAAAAGATGGGGCATTACATCAGGTCAGAAAGAGAAAACAGATACTCGTAGGAGAATTGATGGGCGAGGAAAAATGCTTGTGCACCTTCTTCTCTATCCACAACGGCAAGGATTTTCAGGACCAACAGCCCATTTTCCTGCGCAATATGGGCGGCGCGAAGGGCGGAATTTCCCGTAGTCACCACATCTTCCAGAATTACCACCCGAGCATTTGCCGGGAGATTCCCCTCAATCCATTTCCCTGTCCCGTGCATTTTTGGTTCCTTACGAATCACGAAAGGCAGGAAAGGGGTATGATGTTCAAAACTTTTCATTGCCACCGCATAGGCAATCGGGTCAGCACCCAGGGTTAAACCACCGATGCCATCCGGCATCAGAGGTTGAATTTTTTCATACAGCACTTCTCCAAGAATATGCATCCCTTCCGGTTCCATAGAAAGGGCTTTCAGATTGATATAAATTGGCGTTCTTTTCCCGCTCGCCAGCACAAATTCCTGCTCGGTGTTCACCAGCACGCACCTCTGCCGGATGATTTCCCGCAATCGTTCCAGCATCATCCGACTAAATATAATACATAAGGAAGGTGCGGATGAAAGTAATTTTATATTCCCGGGATTCTGATGTCAAAGAAATCGTGAAACAGGCAAGCGGCTCATGGGAACTGGAAATCCTTGAGGAAGAGGCAGAATTCTTCAAAAATTTTCTTTCTTCCTCGCCTGAACTGGTCATCTTAGATGCCGATATTTCCGGTGAAATTCCCACTCAATTGATTGAAAAAATTCGCTCTTTTCCCAAAGGGAAGATGGTTCCCATTCTGATTTTTTCTTCCCGACCTGACCGCCTATCCCTGCTGAGCAGTCTGCGATATGGTGCTTTGGATTATATTCTCAAACCCTTTGACCCCGGGGAATTTATCCTGAAAACGCAATCCCTTTTCCGTTTTCTGGAACTGATGAAACGGAGAGAAAAGGATTTGCAGGAGCTCATTCTGATTGACCCGACCACCGGTTGTTATCACAAAAACTATCTCAGCCCAAGGCTAATAGAAGAATTGAGCCGAGCCAAAAGATATGAACACCATTTCGGCATTGTGATATTTCAGGTGGATGGATGGAAAAACCTCGAACATACATACGGTTTCACTGACCTTGAGGAGTTGAAGGTGGCTCTGGCTTCCAGTTTGCGGGAAATGATTCGCCGTTCTGATGCACTGATTTGTTCAGACGATGGAGTATTTCTTATGATTGCCACTGAGACCAATACCTCCGGCTGCCAGCATCTGATTGAGCGAATTCACGCCAGGATTTCCCAAGCGCTCTGGAAGGCAGGCACCGCAATTCTGCCCCTTTCCTTTCGCGTGCGATTTCTCAACACCGACCAAATTGGATACCCAGATGCTCAGGAACTCATTGAAAAGACTTTCGCTCTGATTGAGGGAGGAAGTATATGAAAAAAATACCCCTCGTTCTGGCTTTGTTACTCCTAACAAGAGGCATCCTTTTTGCTTTTCCAGTAGAATTTCCACTTGAGGTGGGAAAATTTGCCATCTGGAGGGGAATACGGGCGAACACAATGGAAACTCTCGGAAGTCCCGTGGAAGAAACACAAAAGCAGGAATTCTTCCTTCGCCTCGCCATAGTTGGGATAGAAATTGTGAAAGAAAGGAAGAAAAGAAAGACCAAGCAGGTATACTACTGGCTGGAATACAATCTGAGCAGTGACCCCTCAGCGTGGGCAGAAGGCCAAAAGGTAAAAATCCGCCTGCACGAAGACCACTTGAAAAAAGGTGTTTTTCCTGAAGGGCAAGTGGAATACATATTTCAGACGGGCAAGGCAACCCCAATAAGGCAAATAGCAAATTTTGAGAAGGAATTTGCCCTCTTCTGGCCGCTTCTGGTGCTTTCCCCCCAATATTCTCTCAAGAAAAGTGTGATTGGTATGGAAAGATTTCGTTGGGGGCTGGAGGAGGGAGAAGGCAAAATTTATCTGTACACAGGAGAAAAGCGGACGGAAGATGAAGAGAGGTTATTCTTCAGAAAGGAGCGGGTAACCGGAAAAGTTTTGATTTTCCCCGGGCTTCCGTATGGAGTGGTTTGGCTGAATGCGGTATATGAAGAGGAGTTGTCTTTCGGCAGGGTTGCGCCCAAAAAAATGGTGACTACGGTGAGCCTGCAGTTAGAAAAATTGGGAGAGCAAGCAAAATCCGAGGTGATAGAATAAGATGAAAAAAAAAGTGATTGCGATTATTCCGGGCGATGGCATCGGTGTGGAAGTTATCCGAGAAGGAAAAAAAGTGCTGAATGCGGTGTGTCAGCGATTTAGTCTTCCCATTGAGACGGTGGAATATCCAGAAGTTAGTGGGGAAGGATATTTGAAGAGTGGCAATGCACTGCCAGCAGAAATTTTTTCCGAATTAAAGCAGATGGACGCGATATATTTCGGCGCGGTGGGTGACCCGAGAATCAGCGACCCGGAATATGCCAAGCAGATTGTTCTGACTTTGCGCTTTGGCTTGGACTTATATGTGAATCTGCGGCCTTCCCTGCTCCTTGACCCATCCTTGACTCCGCTGGAGCGGAAAGACCCTATTGATTTCGCCATCATCCGAGAAAATACAGAAGACCTGTATGTGGGCGCTGGAGGGTTAATCAAGCAGGGTACGGCGGAAGAGATTGCCCTTCAAACTGCGGTTTATACCTATATGGGAACTCTGCGCATCATTCGGTTTGCCTTTGAGTTTGCGCGAAAAACCGGGCGAAATCGGGTAACTATGGTGGACAAGAGCAATGTGCTTACCTATGGGCATGAACTGTGGCAGAGAGTGTTCTGGGCAGAAGCCGCACGATATGCCGACATTCAGAGCGACCATCTCTATGTGGATAATTGCGCCCAGCAGTTAGTGAAAAGACCCTGGGAGTTTCAGGTGATTGTGACCACCAATATGTTCGGCGACATTCTTTCTGACCTTGCAGGAGAAATCGTGGGTGGATTGGGCGTGGCACCTTCGGCAAACATTAATCCAGAGACTGGAAAAGGAATGTTCGAGCCCGTGCACGGCTCTGCACCCAAGTATGCGGGGAAAAATGTGGCAAATCCTATTGGCGCAGTGCTCAGCCTCGCCCTGCTATTGGAGTTCATCGGCTTCCCGGATGCCGCAAAATCCGTGGAAGATGCGGTTCTCTCTGCCGTTCGCCAGTGTGTCCGAACCCGGGACATCGGCGGAACTGCCTCAACTTCCGATATGGGCGATTTCTTTGCTGATTTCATCCTCTCCCGCTCCACCTCCGCCATATAATCTCCTTCTCTTATCTTCTAAAAGAAAGGTTCGGTTCCATAATATGTAGAGAAAGTTTCCAGCCTTCTACAATCTGCCTTTTGACTTTTTCTTCCGCTTTTTTCCCGCAGGCTTCTTGCAGTCCACCTGCAACGAAAATCCTTGGTCCTCCCAGTTCTGCCAGCATCGCCGCAGAAAAAAACGCATACACCGTTTCCGGATGCTGGCATTCTCCCAGTATCCTCAAAACCGCAAGGAATAAAGAAAATGTGTTCGGCAATGGAATGTCGGACACCAAGGAAGTCAAAAAAAGCCGAAGGAATGGAATGGAGCGCTGATAGAACACTTCCGGATGCTCGCGGTTCAGATAAGAATCCAGCACTTCCGCCCGAATCACCTGATACCCTCTTCGGGTGCGTAAAATTTTCAGTTCCAGGTGATTTAACGGTTCAAATCGTCCGCTCCATTTGCTCGACTTTGCCGCTCCTTTCGCCAGAACACTGATTTTACCCAGTTGGTCCGTCCATAGTATCACCTTCTTCTCTCCCTGCCTTCCCACAGTTCTATGCAATACCACCGCCTCGCAGTGAATCTCTTCCGCCATCCCCCTCCATTCTACACGCAATCTCAGAGTTCCTGCAAAAAAAAATTTGCCCCATAGAATTTTTTTTTCAATTCCCTTCGCCCTACCGTCACTAAAATGACAAATATCAGAAAAATATTTGCCTATGAATAACCTTTTTACTTGATTTTTTTCAAAAAATGTGGTATATGTAGTCTGGTGAAGGTTGTGAGAGGTAACCACCTGCAATTGCAGGGTGGGGAAAAGAGGAAATTTCTTCAGGAAATTTCAAGGAGGGGCTCAAAAGCAGCAAGGAGCGTTGTGTGGGGGTTCTTTCTCTTTTTCTGGATGCTGCAGACTGCCCGAGGTGAGCAAAATTCTCCAATGGATGTGGGAATTGAAGAGAAATTGGGCGAATATGTGCCTTTGGATGTGAATCTTTTTGATGAGGAAGGAAATACGATAACTTTGGGGGAATTCCTGAATAAACCAGCCGTTGTTGTCCTGGTCTACTACACCTGCCCGGGGATTTGCTCAGTTTTGCTCTCCGGTGTGGCAGAAGTGCTGAATAAGATGAAAGAATCTCCCGGCACAGATTACACCGTTCTTTCCATCAGTTTTGACCCTATGGATACCCCGTCCATAGCCCTGCAAAAAAAGAGAGAATTCCTTTCTATGCTTTCCAAAAAAATCCCTGAGAAAGGATGGAGATTTTTGACCGCAGACGCGGAGAATATTCAAAAACTGACTCAAGCGGTTGGCTTCCATTTTCAAAAAATAGAAGGGGGGTTTTTGCATCCCTCTGCGCTCGTCTTTCTTTCTCCTCAGGGGAAAATTGTCCGGTATCTCTATGGCACATCATTTCTTCCTTTTGATATCCAGATGGGTATTACCGAGGCGAGTGAGGGAAGAGTGGGGTTTTCAGTGCGTAGGATTCTCAAGTTCTGCTATAGTTATGACCCGGAATCCCGGAAATATGTGCTCAACATCACGCAGATATCCGGAACGGTCATTCTCCTTCTTGCAGGCTCGTTTTTTGTCTTTCTGGCATGGAAAGGAACTTCCCGGAAAGAAAAAATGGGGGGATAAATATGCCCGATGGCGTTGCAGAGATTGCTCAGCCGCACATCAGTTTCTACGATGTAAAAGGGCGATTTGGGGGCATCCTTGCCTGGGTGCTGTCGACGGACCACAAAAGGATTGGCATTTTGTATCTGGTTTCAATGGGTCTTTTCTTTCTTACCGGCGCCGCACTGGGTTTCCTCATTCGGCTGGAACTGATGAATCCGGGACCCACGATTGTTTCGTCACAGATATATAATTCTCTGTTTACGCTCCACGGAGTGATTATGATTTTTCTTTTCGTCATACCGGGACTGAGCGCAGTATTTGGCAACTTTTTTCTGCCCATTCAAATCGGTGCTCGAGATGTGGCGTTCCCCTTGATCAATTTGATGTCTTGGTGGCTGTTTTTCATCGGTGCAGGGATAGCAATTGCTTCTTTATTCACTGGAGGAGGACCTGTGGACACCGGATGGACTTTCTATGCTCCTTACAGCATGCGAACGACGGCCAATGTATCTCTGGCAGTCTTCGGGGTATTCCTCCTCGGATTTTCATCCATCTTGACCGGACTGAATTTTGTGACGACCGTGCATCGGCTCCGCGCCCCGGGAATGTCGTGGTTTCGTCTTCCTCTCTTCGTATGGGCTGTGTATACCACCGCCTGGATTCAGGTCCTCGCCACCCCTATTGTGGGCATTACTCTTCTTTTGATTATGGCAGAACGGTTTCTGGGAGTGGGATTCTTTGACCCATCAAAAGGCGGAGACCCTATTCTATACCAGCATCTGTTCTGGATTTACTCTCATCCAGCGGTATATATAATGATTCTGCCTGCTATGGGAGCAATTTCGGAAATCATCCCCACTTTTGCCCGCCGAACAATTTTCGGCTACAAAGCAATTGCCTACTCCTCCCTATCCATCGCAATCATCGGGTATTTGGTCTGGGGGCATCATATGTTTACCAGCGGGATGGCAGATACAGGCAGAATTGTGTTTTCATTTTTAACCTTTCTCGTTGCCATTCCCAGTGGAGTTAAAGTGTTCAACTGGATTGCCACAATGTATAAAGGTTCCATCGTCCTGGAGCCTCCTTTTCTCTACGCTCTTTCCTTCATCTTCCTGTTCTCCATAGGCGGTTTAACAGGCCTGGCAAATGGGGCACTTGCCACCGACCTGCACATCCATGATACTTATTTCGTCGTGGGCCATTTCCACTACACGATGTTTGGAGGCACAGGTTTTGGCTTCTTTGCGGCTTTGCACTACTGGTTCCCGAAAATGTTTGGCAGGATGTATAGCAAAAAATGGGCAATTTGGGCTTGGCTGTTCCTCTTCGTCGGGTTCAATATCTTGTATTTCCCGATGTTCATTCTCGGTCTGCAGGGAATGCCCCGACGATATTATGATTACCTTCCCCAATTCCACACTCTGCATCTGATTTCCACCATCGGCTCCTGGATTCTAACTGTTGGAGTGCTTCTGATGTTGGGCAATTTCCTGTATGCGCTATTCAAAGGACCGAAGGCAGAAGCAAATCCTTGGGGTGGCACCACCCTGGAATGGAGCATCCCATCACCTCCACCCCAGGAGAATTTTGAACATATTCCGGAAGTGACTTCAGGTCCTTATACAAGGCGGTGAGATAAATGCAAGCAAAAACTCAGGAAATCATCCTGGAGACTCATTTGGATTCCACAGGCACCAGAATGGGAATGTGGCTATTCCTGTTCACCGAAATCCTCCTTTTCACCGGTCTGTTCCTTTTATACACCATTTTCCGACATTTTTATTCTTCCGATTTCTCTGCGGCCGCTGCCGAACTAAATCGTATTTTCGGATTTGCGAATACGCTCGTTCTGCTGTCCAGCAGTCTCACTATGGCAGTTTCCATTTCCGCCCTGCAGAAAAACCATCGCTTTATCTGCCTCTGGAATCTTCTGGCTACCATCCTTCTTGCTGGGCTATTTTTGGTGAATAAATATTTTGAATGGGGGGCAAAAATTCACCACGGCATTTATCCCGGCTCTGAGGTTTTATTGGAGAAAAATCCTGGAGAAATTATCTTCTTCGGACTGTATTATGTCATTACTGGTTTCCACGGTCTTCATGTCCTCATCGGTATTCTCCTGCTTTCCACTATGCTCACCCTCGTTCTCATTGGGAAAGTCACTGCGCGAAATGCGGTATATCTGGAAAACTCCGGGCTTTACTGGCATCTGGTTGACATTATCTGGATTTTCATCTTTCCACTTTTTTATCTCATCACATAAGGAGGGAGAAAAATGAAGCATCAGGAAGCCGAATTTCATCTTTTGCCTTATGGGGTGTATGTAAAAACTTGGGTGGCTCTGGTTTTGCTCACTTTCATCACGGTAGGAGTTGCTGGAATTTCACTGGGTTTTGCCAATGTGCTGGTTGCCTTACTCATTGCGGCTGTGAAATCCTCTCTGGTTCTCGCGTTTTTTATGCATCTGAAATTTGAAGAGCGCACCTTTTTTCTGATGCTATTATTGACCATTGTCACGCTTGCCATCATTCTTTCCTTAACATTTTCCGACATTGCATTCCGTTGAGGTGAGAATTATGCTCTTCCTTTCTTCTGTTTCTATTTCTGCGCCGCTGGTGGATAGAGTGTTTTACCTCATCCTCGGAGTGAACATTGTTTTTCTGGTTCTCATCACTTTTCTGATGATATATTTTGTATTTCGGTTTCACCATAAGAAAAATGTGCAGCCGAAAGATATTGAAGGAAATGTCTGGCTGGAAATGACCTGGACGGTGGTTCCCACATTAATTGTTCTTGGGATGTTCTTCGCTGGCTGGAGCAGTTTTCGATTCCTTCGTACCGTTCCAGCAGATGCTTTGGTGGTACGAGTTAATGCGTTTCAGTGGGCGTGGAGTTTTGAATACGAAAACGGGATGTTCAGCGATGTGTTGAAAGTTCCGGTAAATAAGCCCGTAAAACTCATTCTCACTTCTCAGGATGTCATCCACAGTTTTTATGTTCCTGCATTTCGCATAAAAGAAGATGCCCTTCCGGGAAAAGAAACTTATCTCTGGTTTCAGTCCAACGAGGTTGGCACATATACCGTTTTCTGCGCTGAATATTGCGGCTTGAACCACGCTTTTATGCAGACCACCATAGAGGTTTTGCCCGAAGAAGAATTCCAGCGTTGGTATGAAAGTGAAGGCGCAACTCTCTAATCCTGTTTCGCCTAACTGCGTTTCCACAGCCAGGCCACTTTACGCGCAGGGGAACAAAGCGCCGGCTCTAACACGCTCCAAATGGTCGGAACTCTGGCACATCTTTCTGGAACTGAGCAAAATCCGCATTACTCTGCTTGCCACCCTTTCCACTGCCACGGGTTTTCTCCTCAAAACCGAAACGCTCTCACTGGAAATTCTGATTCCTTCATTGGGCATTTTTTTCCTCGCTTGTGCCGCATCCGCTTTGAATCACCTACAGGAAAGAAACATAGATGCTCTGATGGCACGAACAAAGCGAAGACCTCTGCCATCAGGAAAGATTCAACCTCTTCACGCGCTCATTTTCACTTTCCTTTTCCTTCTTTCCGGCTCATTCCTCCTGCTCGTCGGACGATATTTTGCCGCTTTCTTCTTGGGCATATTTGCTCTTTTCTGGTACAACCTAATCTATACGCCACTGAAGAAGAAAACTGCTTTTGCGGTCATTCCGGGCGCATTGATCGGGTCCATCCCTCCTCTGGCAGGATGGGCTTCGGCTGGTGGCAATCTCCATGACCCGCAAATCCTCGCTGTCTCTTTCTTCCTCTTTATCTGGCAAATCCCTCATTTCTGGCTCCTTCTGCTCAGTTTTCATCAGGATTTTGAACTCATTCCCTTTCCTTCACTTGTGAAGCAATTGAAAGTGAGACAAATCACCCGCATCACCTTCATCTGGATTCTTGCCACCGCAGTTTCTGCAGTTCTGCTCCCCTTTTTTGGCATTGTTCAGTTTCCCATTATCACAACCGCACTCATCGTAAGCACTTTCTGGATAACCTACCAGGCAATCCGTTTCTTCCACTCTTCGGAGCAATCTCCTGCATTCCGCACAGCATTTCGGGAAATCAATATCTTTGCCCTATTGATTCTTTCCCTAATCAGCCTGGACCGTTTTCTGTATTTTTTCTCCACCTGATGCAATGCTTCAGTGATTTGCAAGATGAACAGAAATCTAAAAATGGAGGCGGTTTGATATGAAAAAGCCTGATGACCTACAATTCGGGGATGATGCCCCGCTGTTCACTTTGCCGGACCAGGACGGACGGGAGGTGAACCTGAAGCACTTTCGGGGGCAATGGGTTGTACTATATTTTTACCCAAAAGATGACACGCCCGGTTGCACTAAAGAAGCGAAGGATTTCACCGCAAGCCTGGAGAAATTGCAAAAATTGAATGCCATTGTGCTGGGTGTCAGTGCAGACTCCACAAAAAGCCACTGCGAATTTCGGGATAAATACGGATTAAAAGTGACCCTGCTGAGTGACCCGGAGCATAAAGTGCTGGAGGCCTACGGAGTCTGGCAGAAGAAACAGCAGTATGGCAGGGAATTTTACGGCGCAGTGCGGACAACCTACTTGATTGACCCAGAGGGAAAAATCGCCCACATCTGGCGGAATGTAAATGTAGACGGACACACAGAGCAGGTATTGCACAAAATCCAATCCCTCACCTCCCCCACCCCATAGCCCCCGTATTCCACTGGGGCGGGCGGTTTTTTACTCTCCTCAAGGATTTCAAAAGTCACTTGAAGATTCCCGCTTTCCAATGCTCCATCTCCAGTGTAAGTGGCAGTTCACAGAAAAGGGGGAAGTCAGAGAAAGAGCGAAGCCAGAAACTTTTCCTCTTTCAATTTCGCCGGGTCAATATGAAGTAGAAAATTTCAGGATTTCCTTATCCGGCAGGAAGGCAGGGAAAAATTTCTCTATTCCCGCTGTTTTCGTAAGATTTCCGCTGTCCACGAGAAAACTCACGACTTCCAACGGCTCTCCCTTTTTCAGGTTGACCTTCAGTTCGAAATCTGAAGAAGCCTGAACGCCCAGCAACTTTTTATTTATACTTCCTTTTCCCATGAGAGAAAATCCCCTCGCCGACGGAATTTCCAGCCACTCCTGCCCACAAAAATTAACCACAAACGCAATGAACTCTTTCCCCCTCACAGCACAGAAATTATACCACACCTTTATCCAGCCCTAACTTCTTCCGCTCCCAGCAAGTTTTACAGAGTTGCCCGCAAAGGTCTTATCCCTTCCCTAAAAATCGCTGTTCAGTGGCGGTTGTGATTCCTTTCTTGACCTATTCTCAGTTTGTTCTCGCAGATTTAAAAGGTGATTTAAGGGGCACACATCCATCCTCAATCTTCTGGTTCTGATTTGTCAGCGCTACCAGTATAGTATTTACCTTCAAAATTTCCCCCTTTCATATAAAACATAAACCTTTCTTTAAGCAGGCTTAAGCCATACACAGCATAGATTAAATATTTCATTTCAAACCCTCTATTATTTTTATCTCATCCTCTGTTAAATCGTAAAGTTTATAAACCAATTGGTCAATTTGTTTTTCAAAGTGAGAAGTATTTTACCGGCGGATTTTGGCTTTGTAATCAGTAAAGATTCTTCATAAATCACCCTTTATTTTTGAAAGTTCTAAAAGACCAAAGAATTCTATAATAGATGTAATTTGAATCCCTTCATCTAAATATTTTTCACTGATTTTTGCGGCAAGTTTTTTGTTTTCGTTTGTTAGAGGGTATGATTCAATTATATCTTGCAGAAAATTGTTTAACTTCAAGTTTTTCTCAGATTCATAAATTACCATATAAAATGGAGTGATAATATTAAAAAACATATCAAGTTTTCTTGCCTCTCCCAGCCCGGCAAAGGACATAGTCTTTTTTACAACGCTTTTTGCACTCTTTTTGTTGACTTCATTACAAAATGCATCCTCTATCTTATCTTTGAAATAGATAAAAATTCCCTTTTCAATAGTTTCTGAAAGCAGATATGAAATCTGTTTTATCCTTTTTTCAGGGAAATTTGTTGGACGAGTGCCTTTGTGTGTCCAGGCATCCTTTGTCATTCTTAAAGAGAAATCAAAGAAACCAGGAATATCAGACTTATCATCAATAAATCCTGCCCGATATAGCATTGCTTTTTCTATGATTTCTCTTTTCTCAAGCTTTTTTATTTCATAGTATGGCAAGAGTGTGGCAAGTTCTAAAAAGGGCAGTTTGTTATTTTTATAACCAAGGGAAAGCATTATTTCTCTATATAATGCCTCATCAGGCTGGGCAATTTTTAAAAGGTTCCGCATCCTCTGCTTTTTGTTTTCAAGGCGCTCAAGACCGAGTGTGAAAAGATTAATATTTTGACTCTTCATTTTTTGTTATCTCTGAAATTTTTTCTCAATCTATACATCCTTTCAGTAAACCCGCCTTCACTTAAAAACTGCTCTTCAAGTCTTCTTTTTTGCTGGTCTAAAAGATAATTTGTCTGGTGGATCAGGCAGATGATGGTATTGGCTGCTATTTCAGGAGAGGCGTCTTCAAGATAAGTCCTATATGACTTATAAGACCTATCTTTCCTCCGTCCTATTTGTCTTATCTCAATAGCTCTCGGGTCATCTTTTTGCCAGAGTTTTAAATTTCTTTGCCTCAAAAAATCTTCATAATCTTGTAAAAGCTCTTCTAAGCTTGCCCTGGCAATGCCAATGAGTTTTAGTTCGGTCTTTTTGGATGTGCCTGAAGCCATACTTCCTTCAGCAATATTTTGCTTGCCACTGCGAGCTGCCTGAACCATCTGGTCATAAGTTCTTAAGCGTTTATCTATAAATCTTTCACAAAACTTCACTGTTGCATCACAAACAATCTCCGCCATCTGATAAGATACAAGTTTTCTATAACCACCGTGAGGTGGAATGAGGTTTTCTTTCATACGCTCCTGTTGGTATCACAAATATATACATCATCTGCCATAACATAACCTTATACTTCTTTGTATAACTCTTTAACAAACTCATTTGTTTTTTCTACTTTTATATTTAATATGTAAGATGCATCAAGCATCGGGAATGATTGATGATTAAAACCCTTGGAAAGAAGCCTAACAAAAGAATATCCTAATTCCCTTAACTTTTGTTCTTTTTTTGTAGGCCTTTTACCACCCCTTCCCCAGATTCTTCTTTTTCCCCATTCTTTAAGTTTCTGTTCATAAAAGTTCTCTTTGGCTATTTTCATTTCCTGAAGCATAATAGCAACCACATCTCTGCTTACAAAAAATGGTTTACGAATTTCATCTAACTCTCTATCAGACCATTGGTCACGGTATTTAAAAAGACCAAGAGAACGCAAACGATGCTCTAACTCTTCGTATGTTAATAGCATTCTTACTGCAAATTTATTTGCAAAAGGTTCTGGATTCTCTCCTTTTTTAACACCTCGGAAGTCACATAATACGCCTTTCTTTTGAGATATAAGATGAACATACTCATGGAGTAGAGTAAATATCCTTCCTGCTGATGATTCTATATCTTGATGGTTTACAAGGATAAATGGATAAGACTTTAACCATAGAGAAGCTCCTCGAACTTCATCTGGTTCAAGTTTCAATTCAAAACAGAATATTCCTAAACTTTCTATTTTTTCTCTCCACCACTTAAAGGCATTTTCTGGGTTATTTTCAAATTTTTTTCTTGTTTCTTCATTCCAACCAAAATAATTCCTTTTTTGGTTTACTATTTCATCCAAAAATTTATAGTCCTGATTGATTTCACCTGAACGAATCTTTACTTCCCACGGGATACCTAAACCTTCAATGAGGTCTATTGTGAAATTTGCCAATTCATAGAATCGTCTCAAAGAAGTATGGCTTGTGTAGCTTAATTGTTTGTCCTGAGACAAACCTCTATAAGATATTGGAATCTCTTCTTCAGGCATTTCATCAAGGAAGAAATATCCAACAGGGCAATGATAGATCTGAGCAAGGGTTTCAAGATGAACAAGCTCGGGTTCAGCCTTTCCCTCTTCCCATTCAGTTAGCTGTTTTGAAGATACAGGTTCAAAATGTTGGTTTTTAAGTTTCTTTGAGATTTCTTCAACCTTTTCCTGTGTAAGATTAAGTTTTTCCCTCAAATTTTTAAGGACTTCTGGATTTATCCATTTAGTAGTTTTATCAGACATAATCAATCCTCCCTTATATTATCCACTACTTTGGACCCCTCTATTATTTTTATCTCATCCTCTGACAAATCATAAAGTTTGTAAACTAATTGGTCAATTTGTTTTTCAAGTTCTTTTACTCTGGCTTGCTTTTGTAGGTTTGAAAAGTAATCATCGGATT
>FWWM01003393.1_pt1 | contig 24295 bp, 25 predicted proteins | sample 2228351 | NCBI WGS metagenome assembly FWWM01 (sample SAMEA103939774, study PRJEB20133) | metagenome
CGGAAGGAGGTGCGCGAGGGGGTACGCTCGTAGCGCTGGGCGCCCACCAGCTCGCTGAGCTCCACGTCCATGAGCTGCTGGGCAAGCCAGCGCACACCCTTCCTGAGGGCGTCCACCTCGGGTTCCCCCTAGTACTGGCGCAGAAGCTCGAGCAATGCCATCCTGAAATCGGCCGTCACCGGTGGCCACCTCCCTTCGTCTGCGTTTCACTCCGACCCGAAGGGAAGCTGCTCATGAGCCGCCCCTGTAAATTGGCCCCTTCCCAGGGGCTACCGGCCCGACTTTTACACCGCCACCTGGGACTCTAACAGGCGGAGCGGGCCACGCAGCGCCAGATCCGGGCCCTAGTGCAGGCTCAGGCCCGCCTGGCGGAGGCCCAGGCGGCCACCGAGGAGCAGGTGCGGGCCCAGGTGGAGCCGCAGAGGCGGACGGAGCAGGTAGTGGAAGCCCTGGTGGAGGCGCACCGAACGGCGGGTGGAGCAGCTGGCCGAGCGCGCGAGGCTGCTCGCCCCGCAGCTACCGGCCCCGCCGCTACCGGTGCTGTTCGGGTTCGCCATCCACCCCTCCGCCCGGGAGGCCGCAGACCGGGTCGGGGCCATCGTGATCGCCTCCGGGGGTCCGTGAAGGGCGCCCCGCTCTGAGGCGTCAGAGGCCCGCCAGCGCCGACAGCTCCGGCTGGCCGAGCAGCTGGCACGCCTCCGCCTCGCTGACCGCCTCCCACCGCCCGCTCCTGTACTCCCGCAGATACTCCCACACATACTCCTCCGGCCGGCCCACCGACCCGGCCCGTACCGGGTTCCCGTGCACGCACCGCACCACCACCTCCACCCGAGCAAACTCCACCGGAACAAACGCGCAGTCCTGGGTTTTTCGCACATGGGGTCTGACCCCAGGGGTCCGAGCACATGGGTCAGACCCCTGGCTAGGCCCTGTTGTGCGCCGTCGGGACCTCCTACTTGTCAGCGCCGGGTTAAAATTGACCCACTTGTCGCGGGTTGGAGTTGACCCACCCCTCAGGGGCTGCGGGCAAGACGGGCCGTCCGTTTCCGTGGGTCCCCGGTCACGCCAGGCCCCGTGAGTGAAGCGACGCCGGGAAAACCCCCGGGACCGGCGCGGGCTCCGGGAAAGTTCCCGTCCTCCCCTTGGCTCGACGGGGGACAGGTCCCTCGCGGGGTCGGACTACCCTGCCAGGGCCCACAGCGCCCGCCCAGCCTCGCCACACCTGGAAGGGCACCCGAGGATAGTCCTTTCGGCGGTAGGCGCAGGCCCGGCTGGCTGCAGGAACCCGGCCGCAGGGGCGGCGAAACAGTTTCCCGTGCCAACCCGAGGAGGTGCAGGATGAGCCGGCGGGGGCTGCGGAAGTGGGACCGCGGGGGGGAGCTGCGGGTCCGTGGCTGTGCCTTGCGAGTCCTCGCGGTGGGCGTCGCGTTGTCCCTGGCCTGGGCGGTGTCGCCCGGCCCAGCCGCCGCGCATGACCTCAGCGCGGTGTACCCTTCGGAAGCGGCCTTCACCGCCGCGGTGGCACCCCTGCGGCAGGCCGTGGACCGGAACCCGCGGGACGCCCAAGCGCGCTACCGGCTGGGGATCGCGTACTTCGCCGCCTGGCACCAGTTCGAGGCAGGTCTGATCCCGTACGGGCGCGACTTCCACCGGGCCGCGGAAGGGGAGTTCCGGGCCGCCCTGGCCGCCTCCCCGGATCACCTGGGGAGCCTGCTGGCTCTGTACGTTCTACTGCGCCTTCGGGGGGACTGGGGGGAGGCGGAGGCGCTGCTGGCCAGGCTCACAGGGACCCTGCTGCCCCGCGGGGCGGTGCCCGCGGTGCGGTAGGTGTGGGGGGGCGCATGGTGGACCAGAACAGCGCAGGGCTGCTGGAACGGGCTGGCCGCGAGCGGATCGTGGAGCAGTGGATCTCCGCGGTGCTGGCCGGCGGTGCCGCGTCCCGTACTGCCCTCCAGGCCCGGGGCCGCGCGCTCCTGGAAGGGGTGGAGGCGGTCCTGCAAGGGAACCCAGACGGGTTGGTGGAGCGCCTGCGCCGCGACCCCATGTGGGGTCTGTCGGCCATCCAGTCCCTGCCCGAGGAACTCCGCCAGCTGCTGCTGTTCCGGGTGTGCGCCCTCGAGGGGATCCCGGACCTCACGGAGGCTCAGAAGGACGCGCTCCACGCGGGGTTCGACCGGGCCGCGGTGGAGCTGGCGAGGTGGTTCGAGGCGCTGGCGAGGGCCGCGGGAGACGCCCAGCTGGAGGCCGAGCGCATCCGGGACCCCCTCACGGGCCTGTTCAACCGCCGCTACTTGGACATCTCCCTGCCCGTGGAGGTGGAGCGGAGCCTGCGCTACGGCCGCCCCCTGTGCTTGCTGGCGGCCCGGCTGGACAACCACGAGCAGCTGCTGGCCCGGTGGGGGCAGAAGGTGGCGGAGGAGGCGGTGCAGGGGACCGCGGAGGCCATCCGGCGCGTCACCCGCGCGGTGGACACGAAGTTCTACGTGGAGCCTGACGGGTTTTACGTGCTGCTCCCGGAAGCAAACCCCGACTATGCCTTCCTGATCGCGGAGCGCGTGCGCGAGGCGGTCCAAGCCTCCGCCCCGCACGGGAGCACGGTCAGCGTGGGTGCGGCCTGTTGCCCCTCCCACGCCCAAGACGCCCAGCACCTGCTGGCCCGGGCGGAGGAGGCGCTGTCCACCGCCCGGCGTCTGGGCGGGAACACCTCCTTCGTGTACGAGCCCTCCTAGGTGTGGCGGAGCCTCCGGGCGGGGGCTGTAGAATGACCCCGGAGCCCCCGCGGGGCGTAGGTCCGCCCGGCGGGGAACTTTTCCAAAGAGAAGGAGGAGACGCAGGCGTGATCTCCACCAACGACTTCCGGCCCGGCGTGCACATCCAGCTGGAGGGCGAGCTGTACACGGTGGTCGAGGCCCAGCACGTGAAGCTGGGGCGGGGCTCCGCGTACGTGCGCGCGAAGATCCGGAACATGCGCACCGGGGCCATCGTGGAGCGCAAGTTCAACGCGGGGGAGCGCGTCCCGCAGGCGTTCCTGGAGACCCGGGAGATGCAGTACCTGTACCAGGACGGGGAGCACTACCACTTCATGGACACGGCGACCTACGAGCAGATCGCCCTCCCCTCCGCGGTGGTGGGCGACGGCCGGCGCTTCCTGAAGGAGGGGACGACGGTGGAGGTGGTGTTCCACGAGGGGACACCCCTGGAGGTGGAGCTGCCCAACAGCGTGGAGCTGGAGGTGGTGGACACCCCGCCCGGCGTGCGCGGCGACACCGCCACCGGGGGGAGCAAGCCGGCCACCCTGGAGACGGGGGCCGTGGTGCAGGTGCCCCTGTTCGTGGAGCGGGGCGACCGCGTGCGGGTGGACACCCGGACCGGCCAGTACCTGGAGCGGGTGCGCTGAAGGCTCTTCTGCCGTAGGGAAATCCCGAGAGAAGGAGGAGGGGCCCATGAGGACGCGCGTGTGGACGTACGGGGTGCTGCTGCTGGCGCTGGCGCTGCCCGCGGGAGCGCTGGCGCAGGCGAACCAGGTGGTGGTGCTGACTTCCTTCCCGCGGGAGTTGTTCGAGGCGTACAAGGTGGCCTTCGAGCGGGCCAACCCCGGCTGGTCCATGGTGGTGGTCTCCAAGCCCACCACCGCCGGCATCACGCAGATCCGGGAGCGCGCGGGCCGTCCCGACGTGGACGTGTTCTGGGCCAGCGCGGTGGACGCCTTCGTGTACCTGAAGGAGAACAACCTGCTGGAACGGTACACGCCGCCCGCGGAGCTGCGCCGCGGGATCCCTGACCGGGTGGCGGGCTTCCCCATCAACGACCCGGACGGGTACTTCGTGGGCTTCGCGGTGAGCGGGTACGGGATCATGTGGAACACCGTCTACATGGAGCGGAGGAAGCTGCCGGAGCCCAAGGAGTGGGAGGACCTGCTGCAGCCCGTGTACTTCGGCCACATCATCATGTCCACGCCCGCCCGCAGCGGGACCACCCACCTGACGGTGGAGACCATCCTCCAGGGCTACGGCTGGGACCGCGGATGGCCCCTGCTGGTGCAGATGGCGGGCAACATGGGGGCGTTGACGGAGCGGTCCTTCGGGGTGCCGGAGGCGGTCATCGCGGGCCAGTACGGAATCGGGGTGGTGATCGACTTCTTCGGCCTGTCCGCCATCGCCTCCGGGCAGCCCGTGCGGTTTGCCTACCCCCGGGTCACCTCCCTGGTGCCCGCGAACGTGGCCATCGTGCGGGGCGCACCCAACCCCGAAGGCGCCCGTCGGTTCGTGAACTACCTGCTCAGCGACGACGGGCAGAAGCTCCTGTTCCGGCCCGAGATCGGACGGCTTCCGGTGCGGGCCAGCCTGTACGCGCAGGCCCCGAAGGGCTTCCCCAACCCGTTCCGCATGAGCCCCGGGGTCCGGTTTGACGCGAACCTGTCCGCGGCCCGTTACCAGCTGGTGACGCGGCTGTTCGACCAGGTGATCACGTTCCGGCACGCGGAGCTGCGGCGGGCGTGGGAAGCCATCTACGCCGCGGACCGGGCGGTGGAGGAAGCCCGCCGGCAGGGGCGGGACGTGAGCGAAGCGGAACGGCTGCTGCGGCAGGCGCGGGCCTCTGCCCGCCTGGTGCCCGTGGGCGAGGCCACGGCCATGGAGATGGCCCAGCAGGTGGACCGGGACCCCACCTACCGGGCGGCCAAGGAGCGGGAGTGGGAGGCCTTGGCCCGGGCGGCGTACGGGCGCGCCGTCCAGCTGGCGGGCCAGGCCGCACAGCTGGCGCGGTCCCGCTGAGGGAGGCGCGTGGAGCCCCAGGCTGCCGCGGCACCCCTCCAGCCCCTCCGGCGCCGGGCCCGGTGGCGGTACGAGCCCGCGCACCTGGCCTTGTACGCGGTGCTGCTGGGCACGGTGGGCGTGTTGGTGGTGCTGCCCATCGCCTCGGTGCTGAGGGGCGCCCTGGTGGACGCCTCGGGGTTCACGGTCTTGCACGTGGCCCGGTTCTTCTACACGCCCCTGTACCTGGAGTCCCTGCGGAACAGCCTGTACGCGGGGGTAGGAGCGACAGCCCTGGCCACCCTGCTGGCCCTGCCCCCTGCCTTCCTGTTGGGGCGGTACCGGTTCCCGGGAAAGGCGGTGTTGCTCACGTGGCTCACGGTCCCCCTGGTGATCCCGCCCTTCGTGGGAGCCATCGGTCTCAACCAGACCCTCGGACGGGCGGGCGTGCTCACCCTCCTGCTGGAAGACCACCTGGGGCTTCGGTTCGTGGCCGCGGAGGGGCTGCGGGGCGTGGTCCTGGCCCACGCCCTCCACTACTACCCCTTCGTGCTGCTCACGGTGACCGCGGCTTTGGCGAACCTCGACCCTGGCCTGGAGGAGGCGGCGAAGGTCTCGGGCGCGCGGGGCTTCCGTTTGCTGTGGCGGGTGACCCTGCCCCTGGTGGCACCCGCGTACGCGGCGGGCGCGATTTTGGTGTTCGTGCGGGCCACCGACGACCTGGGCACGCCCCTCATCCTGAACGTGAAGAACATGCTGGGGCCGCAGGCGTACTTCCGGATCACCACCATCGCCCGCGAGGACCCGGACGGCTACGCCATCTCCCTGGTGATGCTGGCGCTGGCCCTGGCCGCGGTGGTGGTGGCCAGCCGGTTGGGGGGCCGCCGGGAGGTGGCCACCCTGCAGACAGGAGCCCGGGGCCCGGACCGGCCCCTGCGCGGGTGGGGCCCGTGGTCGCTCCTCTGCGGGTCCGTGCTGGTGGGGTTTGCGGGGCTGCTGCCGCACTTCGGGGTGGTGGTGCTGTCCGTCAGCCGGGTGTGGAGCCTCACGTACCTGCCCACCGGCTACACCCTGGACCACTACGCGGAGATCCTGTTCCGGGCGCCGCAGTTCGTCCTCAACACCCTGCTGTACAGCGCCACCGCGGCGGTGGTGGCGGTGGCGGTGGCCGTGGGGATCGCCTACCTCCAGCACCGCGGCCGGGTGCCGGCTGCAGGTCTGCTGGACTTCGCGGCCACCGCACCCATCGCGGTGCCCGGCGTGGTGCTGGGGATCGGCTTTTTGCGGGTGTTCGACCGCTGGACGGTGCCGTGGCTGGGCGTTCCCCTGACCGCCCTGTGGGTGGTGTTCCCCATGCTGTACGTGGCGCGCAGGCTGCCGTACGCGGTGCGGGCCGCGTCCGCGGCCATGGCGCAGGTCCACCCGGCCCTGGAAGAGGCCGCGGCCGTGTGCGGGGCCCGGCGGTGGCGGACCTTCCGCCGCGTGATCCTGCCGCTGGTGGTGGGCGGTGCGGTGGCCGCGGGGATCCTGGTGTTCGTGACCGCGGCGGTGGAGTTCAGCGCCACCGTCCTCCTGATCAGCCGGGTGGAGCACAGCCCGCTGAGCTACGGGATCTACCTGTACGCGCAGAGCCCGCGGGGCCGCGGGGCCGCGGCAGCCTTGGGAACGGTGGCGGTGCTGCTGGTAGCGGCGGGCACGTACGTGGCGAACCGCCTGGGCGGCCGGCGGCCTGCGTTGACCTGGTAGGGGAGGAGGCAACGTGCAGACGGTGTCCGCAGAGCGCGTGGTGGCGGTGGAGGTGGAGCTGGACCGGCTCACGAAACGGTTCGGCACCACGGCGGCGGTGCACGGCCTGTCCCTGTCGGTAGCAAGGGGGGAGTTCTTCACCCTCCTGGGGCCCAGCGGGTGCGGGAAGACCACCACGCTCCGCATCGTGGCGGGGCTGGTGGAGCCGGACGAGGGCCGCGTGCTGTTCGACGGGAAGGACGTGACGCACCTGCCCCCCTGGGACCGGAACCTCGGCATGGTGTTCCAGAACTACGCCCTGTGGCCCCACATGAACGTGTTCGACAACGTGGCCTTCGGGCTGGTGGAACGGCGCCTGCCGCGGGAGCAGGTGCGCCGCAGGGTCGCGGAGGCGCTGGAGCTGGTGGGGCTGGCGGGGATGGAGGGCCGCTACCCCTCCCAGCTGTCGGGAGGCCAGCAGCAGCGGGTGGCTCTGGCGCGGGCGCTGGTGGTCCGCCCCGGCCTGCTGCTCCTGGACGAGCCCTTCAGCAACCTGGACGCGAAACTGCGGGTGCAGATGCGCGCGGAGCTGGCCCGCCTGCAGCGGGAGGTGGGGATCACCACCCTGTACGTCACCCACGACCAGGAGGAAGCCCTGGTGCTGTCGGACCGGCTGGCGGTGCTGGACGCCGGACGCCTGGTTCAGGCGGGGACACCCCGCGAGCTGTACGAAAACCCCCGGGACGTGTTCGTGGCGGACTTCCTGGGTGGCGCCAACCTGCTGCCAGGGGTGGTGGTCCGCCGCGGCCAGGGGGAGGTGGAGGTGCAGGTAGCCGCAGCCCGCCTCACCGCAGCCGCGGACGCGGAGGTCGCCCCGGGCCAGGCGGTGTGGGTGTCCGTGCGGCCGGAGCACGTGGAGGTGTGCACGGACGCCGCCGGAGGGAGCGTAAGCGGCATGGTGCGGGCTACGGACTACCTGGGCTGGACGTTGCAGGCGGAGGTGGTGCTTTCGGACGGCACGCGGGTGCAGGTGCGGGGCCTGGACCCGGCTACCCCCCTGGCAGCCGGCCGGCCCGTGCATCTACGCCTCCGCCCGGACCGCGTGCGGGTGTTCCCGCGCGAGGGCTGACCCGTGGCGGGGCCCATGGCGGGGGCCCGTGCGGAGCACGGGGGAAGATGAGCACCTTCCGGGCGTTGCGCCATCCTGCCTTCCGCGTGTACTGGGCGGGCATGCTGGTCTCCCTTGCAGGCACGTGGATGCAGAGCACCGCACAGTCCTACCTGGTCTACGAGCTCACGGGGTCCGCCTTCAAAACCGGGCTGGTGGTGTTCGCCTTCAGCCTGCCGTCCTTGCTGTTCGCGCTGCCGGGCGGCGCGGTGGCCGACCGGTACGACCGCCGCCTACTGCTGGTGGCCATGCAGACCGCCTTCATGGTGGCCGCGGCGGGCCTGGCGGCGGTCACCTTCCTGGGCGTGGTGCGGTTCGAGCACCTGCTGGCCTTCGCCTTCTGGAACGGGCTCGTGATGGCGGTGGACAACCCCACCCGCCAAGCCTTGGTGCCCGCCCTGGTGGACCGGGAGGACCTGGCAAACGCCGTGGCGCTGAACTCCGCCGCCTTCAACGCGTCCCGGGTGTTCGGGCCTGCGCTGGCCGGGCTCGTGTACAGGACGGCGGGTCCCGCGTGGTGCTTTGCCGCCAACGCGGTCTCCTACCTGGCGGTGATCGTCCCCATGTGGCGGGTGCGCATGCCCGCGGGGCCCAAGGAGGGCGCGCCGCCGGGCGGGATCCTGGCCCAGGCGGTAGACGGCGTGCGGTACGTGCGCCGTTCGCCGCCGCTGGGGGCCCTGTTGCTCCTGCTGGCCGCGGTCGGCACCTTCGGGTTCGCGTGGATGGTGGTGATGCCCGCCTTCGCGGTCCGGGTCCTCCGCGGCGGGCCCGCGGAAAACGGGCTGCTGTTCGCCGCGGTGGGAGTGGGCGCCACCTTCGGAGCGCTGGCGGTGGCCACCGCCCGGGAGGTCCGCCCCGGCCACGGGGTGGTGGCGCTGGCGGCTGCCAGCGGGCTGGGGCTCGTCCTGTTCTCCGCTACCCGGAGCCTTTGGTCGGCGGCTTTCGCCATCGCGGGGACGGGCTTCTTGCTGGTCGCGTACATGTCCAGCACGAACGCGGCCATCCAGAGGCAGGTGGACGACCAGTACCGTGGACGGGTGATGAGCCTGTACACCCTGGCCCTCATCGGCAGCGGCCCCGCGGGCAGCGTGTTCGCGGGGTGGCTGGCGGACGCGGTGGGGGTGGCCGCCAGCCTCGCGGTGAACGGCGCCCTGGTGGTGGTCTGCGCGCTGGTCGCCTGGTTTGCCGCCCCCGCACGGTCGGGACGGGCCCAGCAGGGGACGGCGGGGCGGTCCGCGAAGCGGCTAGCCAGTCAGGTACCGGCGGACGGCGAGTAGGAGGCGGGGCGTGGACAGCTCCAGCGTGCGGGAACACCGGGAGCGGGGGCGCGGGCCGGTACGGTGCGCGGTGCTGACCGTCAGCGACACCCGGACCCTGGAGACGGACGAGGGCGGGCGGCTGATCGTGGAGCTGCTGCAGTGTGCGGGGCACGTGGTGGTACGGCGCGGGATCGTCCCGGACGAGCCCGCGGAGGTCCGGAGCTGGCTGGAGGAGGCGCTGGCGGACCCGGAGGTGCAGGCGGTGCTGACCACAGGCGGTACAGGGGTCTCTCCCCGGGACGGGACCTACGAAGTGGTGTCCGGCCTGCTGGACAAGCGCATGGACGGGTTCGGGGAGCTGTTCCGCGTGCTGTCCTACCAGGAGGTGGGACCCGCGGCCATGCTGAGCCGCGCGGTGGGCGGGGTGGCGCGGGGCAAGGTGGTGTTGGCCATGCCCGGCTCGCCCGCGGGGGTCCGGCTGGCCATGGAGAAGCTCGTGCTGCCGGAACTGGGCCACCTGGTGTGGGAGGCCACCCGGAAGCCCAGGCAGGCCTGAGGCGCTTACAATGGTGACGGGCGCCCGTAGCTCAGGGGACAGAGCGGCTGCCTTCTAAGCAGCACGTCGGGGGTTCGAATCCCTCCGGGCGCACCAGCAAGACCGGCTTCTGGGGCGGGTTCCAGCCCGACCCCCCTGCTCTGTCCACCCCCGTGCCCGACACCTCGCAGGTGTCAAGCAAGTGTCAGCCGTTCGACACCGGCCTCCGAATTCCTGCTTCTACGGGCTCCGTCACTTCCGGACCCTGGGACGCCCCGTTTGGCTGAGGAGGGGAGGGGGGTTAGGTTGGGAGGTCGAGCGGCAACTTCACCTCCCATCAACCTCCCTATAGATGGGAGGTCAGGTCAGGACCTTCCCTGCCAGGTCCGCGAGTTCTCGGTCGGGCCGGACGGGGTGTGAGTAGGGCGGTGTGTACTTCGGAGGCTCGAGCCGGTCGCAGGGGTTTTCGAGGAGGTATCCGAGCCGGACCGCGTACCCACAGAGGCGATGCAGGAGCCGGAAGGTCACTTGGGCGGTCCGGGGTCTATTGCGCAGGGGCTCCAGCACCATCAGCACGTGGGCCGGCTCGAGGTCACTGAGGCGCACGCCCAGGACGGGCCGAAAGTACCTCCTCGCGACGGCCTCGTACTCCGCCCGGGTCTTGGGCCGCAGGTCCGACGAGGCCAGGAAGGTCCTGAGGACGTCCCCGACGGTCCTCTCGCCCGGCTGCGGGATGGGCCGTAGGCCGAGCCGCCTGAGGTAGTCCGTGGCCAGTTGCCTTGCCTCCTTCTCGGTCCTGCCGTAGAGGTCCTTGCGCCGACCACCGACGGTGACCCTGGCCACCCACCGTCCGTCCTTCCTGCAGAAGACCGTCACCTCCGCACCTCCTCTCGAGGTGTCAGGCAGGTGTCAGGGGAGCTGGATGAGGCTTCTGGAGCGGGTTCCGGAGTGGAGCGGCTGCCTTCTAAGCAGCACGTCGGGGGTTCGAATCCCTCCGGGCGCACCAGCCAGTTCGCAGCCTCCTCCTGGTGCCCGGAGGGCTTTCCGTGCTTGCGGGATGCAAGACTGGCCGTTTGTCCAGCAGGTAGGAGGTGGCGTGCTCCTGAGAGTCCGCGTGCAGCCGGGCGCCGCGCGGCCGGGGGTAGCGGGCGTGCAGGGGGACGAGTTGAAGCTGCGGGTGGCCGCTGCCGCGGTGGAGGGCCGGCCGAACAGGGCGGGCCTGCTGGGCGTTCCCCGTCCCTCGGTGGTCCTCGTGGGCGGAGCTTCCTCGCGGAGCAAGCGTTTCCTGGTGCGCGGCGCTACCGCCGAGGCGGCGAGGGCGCGGCTTTCCGCGCACCTGGAGCGGGGAAGGCGGCTTCCCTGAGCCCGCAGTAGCCGGCGTTCCGGGCCGGGGGTACAGGGGGTCCGGGGCCGGCCAGGTGTTGCGCGGACGTCACACGGCCGCGGTACGCTTGTCCACGTGCGGCGCTTCCTGTGGGGCGGGCTGTGGGGGTGGGTGGCGTTTGGAGCTGCCTTCCTGGGACCTGTGCCCGCCGGGCTGTCCTTGTGGGTGCGAGGGGTCCTGGACGTACGGCCGCCCGTGGAGGTGTTCGGGGAGCGGGTCTTCCGGAGCTTTTCCCCGGAGGTGTTCGCCCTGCTGGTGAACTTCTTCGAGGAGCTGGGCCGCCGCTCCCTGGGCGTCCCGCACCTGGCCAAGACCCTGGCGCTTGTGGCGGCAAACGGGGCGGTCTTCGTGGTCGGGGGCCTCGGGTGTTGGGCCGCGGACCGGTACCTGGCCCGGACGGCCTCCTTCGGGGCCAGGTGGGTCAGGCTGGCGGCCGCCACGTGGGTGGCGTGGGCTGTGGTCCTGCTTCCGCTGGCGGGGGGTGGGGTACTGGGTTCGGCTTTGGGCCCCTTCCCGGACGCCCAGGTGCTGCTGGCCCTGGGCAGCCTGGTGTACGGGGCCGCGGCAACGGCGCGGACGGGCGCCCCACGCCCGCCGGAAGGCGGGGGGCTCACGCGGCGGCAGGCCCTGCGGCGGGGCGCGGGGTTCCTCCTGGCGCTGGCGGGGGGCTTTGCGGTGGCCGCGTGGCTGGACCGGGCGTGTGCGTGGGCGCAGTCGCTGTTCACCCGGGTCCGCGGGCTGCCCCCGGAGGTGACGCCCAACCACCAGTTTTACACCGTCAGCAAGAACTTCTTCGACCCGCAGGTGGACGGGCGCAGGTGGCACCTGGAGGTCTCCGGGTTGGTGGAGCGCCCGTTCCGGGTGACGCTGGAGGAGCTGCGGGCGCTGCCGAGCTTCCAGCGCCCCCACACCTTCGAGTGCATCAGCAACCCCGTGGGCGGGGACCTCATCGGCAACGCGGTGTGGAAGGGCGTACGGTTCCGGGACCTCATCGAGCGGGCGCGGCCTCGGCCCGCGGCGCGGAAGGTGGTGTTCTGGTGCGCGGACGGCTACCACACCGCGGTGCCGCTGGCAGACGTGCTGGACCCCGACAGCTTCCTGGCCTACGAGATGAACGGGGAGGTGCTGCCCCGGTCCCACGGGTTTCCCGTGCGGGCGGTGATCCCCGGCGTGTTCGGCATGAAGAATCCCAAGTGGATCACCAAGATCGAGCTCACCGACCAGGACCACCTGGGCTACTGGGAGTCCAAGGGGTGGAGCGACGAGGCGGTGGTGAAGACCATGTCCAAGTTCACCACCCCGGTGGCGGGCGCCGCGGTGCCTGCGGGCACCGTGGAGGTGGGTGGGGTGGCGTACGCGGGGGACCGGGGGATCTCCACGGTGGAGGTGAGCTTCGACGACGGCCGCACGTGGACCCGGGCGCAGGTCAAACCGGCCATGGGCAAGCACACCTGGGTGCTCTGGGCGGTGCTGTGGGAGGCCCGGCCGGGTCGGTACGTACTGAAGGTGCGGGCTCGGGACGGGGTGGGGACCCTACAGGAGGGGCGCCCGCGGCCGCCCCTGCCGGAGGGGGCCACCGGCTACCACGCCATCACGGTGACGGTCCGCTGACAGGCACCTTTGGGCCCCAGTACCGCAGGCTTGCAGCGCCTGGTAAAATGCAAATGGTTCTCATTCTTATGAGGCTCACCAGACAGCGACACCAGATCCTCGCGGCCCTGAAGGCCACCCGCTCCCACCCCACCGCGGAGGAGCTGCTGGCCGAGGTCCGCAAGGTCCTGCCGGGCGTGAGCCTGGGGTCCGTCTACCGGAATCTGAGGGTCCTCCGGGAGGCGGGCCTGGTGCGGGAGATCGTGACCGGGGAGGGCCGCCGGTACGACGCGGTCACCGCTCCCCACCCGCACTTCGTGTGCGAGCGGTGCAGCCGCGTGTACGACCTCGCGGAGCCGGTGGCCGCCCAGGCCCTGAGCTGGGCCCTGCCCGCGGGGTTCGCGGTCAGCCACATCCACCTGGAGCTGAGGGGGACCTGCTCGGAATGCGGAAACCGCACCTCCTGAACTCCTCCCGGACGGAGGACTACCTGCGGGCGGTGCTGCACCTGCGGGCGCAAGGGCGCGTGACCCTCACGGCCCTGGCCCGGCGGCTGGGGGTCTCCGTGGCGTCCGCGCACGAGATGGTGGACCGGCTGCAGAAGTCGGGGCTGGTGACGTACTCCCGCCGCGAGGGGGTGTGCCTGACCCCGGAGGGGAGCCGGCTGGCCTTCGGCAAGGAGCGGCGGTACCGGCTGTGCCAGCGGTTCCTGCAGGACGTCCTGGGGCTGGACCCGCAGACCGCGGAGCGGGAGGCGGTGCGGTTCGAGCAGGGGATGACGCAGTTGGTGGAGCAGCAGATCATCCGGCTGTTCGCCGCCACCCCGTACCGGGAGCGGGCGTGAGGCGGTACCTGTCGTACGAGGAGGCCCGGGCACAGTTGCCCCGCGTGCGGGAGGCGGTGCTGGAGCTGCAGGCCCTGCGCGCGGAGCTACGGTCCCTGCGGGCGGCCTTCGACGAGGCCGGCTCTGCAGGAGAGGCCGCCCAGCTCGAGCGCCGCGCGGAGGACGTGGTGCGACGCATGCAGGAGGCCCTGCGCCGCATCGAGGCCGCGGGCGGCGAGCTGAAGGACGTGGACTTGGGCCTGGTGGACTTCCCGACCCTGCGCGGCGGTGAGCCCGTGTACTACTGCTGGCGGCTCGGCGAGCCGGAGATCCGCTACTGGCACGGCCTGGAGGAGGGGTTCGCGGGCCGCAAGCCCATCGACCCGGAGGACTGGACGGCGCCGGTGGCCTGACCGCGCCGCGGCCCGCTGTCCGCCCCCGCCCGGCCGGCCTATCATGGGGAGGGTCGGTCTCCCTGGGAGGGACGCATGGACGACGTGTTTGACCTGGTGGTGATCGGGGCAGGTCCGGGCGGGTACGTGGGAGCCATCCGGGCGTCCCAGCTCGGCATGCGCACGGCCATCGTGGAACGGGACAAGCTGGGCGGCACCTGCCTGCACTACGGCTGCATCCCCACGAAGGCGTTGCTGCACGTGGCGGAGGTGGCGGAGCTGGTGCGGGCTGGCGCCCGGCTGGGCGTGCGGGTGGACGCGGTGTCCGTGGACATGGCGGCCGTGCACAGCTACCGGGAGCGCGTGGTGGGGACGTTGCACCGGGGGGTGGAGTACCTGATGCGGAAGAACCAGGTGGCCACCTTCGCCGGCACCGCGCGCCTGGTGAGCCGCGACCGCGTGCACGTGAGCTTGAACGACGGGTCGGAGACGGAGCTGCGCACGCGGCGGGTGTTGGTGGCCACCGGCTCCCGGCCCCGCAGCCTGCCTTGGCTCGCGGTGGACGGGCAGGCGGTGGTCACCAGCGACCACCTGGTGTCGGTCCGGGAGGTGCCGCGCCGGCTGGCGGTCCTGGGCGCGGGAGTCATCGGGGCGGAGTTCGCCAGCGCCTTCGCCAGCCTGGGAAGCCAGGTGACGGTGGTGGAGATCCTGCCGCGGGTGCTGCCCGGCGAAGACGAGGAGGTCAGCGGGGCGGTGGAGAAGGCCTTTACCCGCAGGGGCATCCGGGTGCTGACCTCCGCCACCTTGAAGTCCGTGGAGCGTACCCCCGCGGGCCTGCAGCTGTCCGTGGAGAAGGACGGGAGGGTGGAAGCCCTGGAGGCGGACTGCCTGCTGGTGGCGGTGGGCCGGGGCCCGGTCACCGACGGGCTGGGGCTGGAGGAGGTGGGGGTGGAGCTGGACGGGCAGGGGTTTGTTCGCACCCAGGGTGCCTACCGCACCACCGCCCCCGGGATCTGGGCCGTGGGCGACGCCATCCACGCGCAGCCCATGCTGGCCCACGTGGCCTCGGAGGAGGCGGTGCGGGCGGTGGAGGACATGGCGGGCCACCCCGCGGTGCCGTTGGACTACGACGCGGTGCCGCGCTGCACGTACTCCAACCCAGAAGTGGCCTCCTTCGGCCTCACGGAGGCGCAGGCCCGGGAGCGGGGGTACGAGGTGCGGGTGGGGCGGTTCCCCTTCTCCGCGAACAGCAAGGCCGCCGTCCTCGGAGAGCGGGAAGGCTTCGTGAAGGTGGTGGCGGACGCCAAGCACGGCGAACTCCTCGGCATGCACCTGGTGGGCCCGCGGGTCACCGAACTGGTGGCGGAGGGGATCCTGGCGAAGAGCGTCGAAGCCACCCTCCACGAGCTGGCGGGGGCGGTGCACGCGCACCCCACCCTGGCGGAAGCGGTGCACGAGGCGGCGTTGGACGCCCTCGGCCGGGTGCTGCACCTGTAGAGGCGGGGAGGGGACGGGCATGAGCGCGAAGGAAGTGCGGGCCGAGGTCCGGCACACGGAGCTGGGGCTGTCGGACCAGGACGTCCTCCAGATGTACTACTACATGGTCCTGGCACGCACCCTGGACGAGCGCATGTGGCAGCTCCAGCGGGCGGGCAAGGCCATGTTCGTGATCTCGGGTCCGGGGCACGAGGGCGCGCAGGTAGCCATGATGTGGCCCCTGGACCGGGAGCGGGACTGGTTCGTGCCGTACTACCGGTCCGTGGCGGCGGTGTTGGTCAAGGGGATGACCCCCACGGAGATCTTGCTGGCGGTGCTGGCGAAGGCGCCCGACCCCAGCAGCGGCGGCCGCCAGATGCCCGGCCACTACGCACACGCCAAGTATCGGATCCTGTCCACCAGCAGCCCCGTGGGGACCCAGTACCCGCACGCGGCGGGGCTCGCGTACGCGGCCAAGGTCCGCCGGACGGGCGAGGTGGTGCTGGTGACCATCGGGGACGGGGGGACCAGCCAGGGTGACTGGCACGAGGCGTTGAACTTCGCGGCCATCCACAAGGTACCGTGCCTGTTCGCGGTGGAGAACAACCGGTACGCCATCTCCGTGCCCTTGCACCGGCAGATGGCGGTCCCCAGCGTGGCCCTGCGGGCCGCGGGCTACGGCATGCCGGGCGAGAGCGTGGACGGCGCAGACGTGCTGGACTGCTACCGGGCGGCCAAGGCGGCGTACGACCGGGCCAAGCGCGGGGAAGGGCCCACCCTGCTGGAGTTCCGGGTGGAGCGGCTGGGGTCCCACAGCAGCGACGACCAGCAGGAGCGGTACCGGCCCAGGGAGGAGATCGAAGCCGCCCGCCAGCGGGACCCCATCCCGGCCTTCCGCGCGTACCTGGAGCGCGTGGGGCTGTGGGACGAGGACCGGGAGCGGGCGCTGCGGGAGCGGGTCCGACGGGAGGTGGACGCGGCCACGGACGAGGCGGAGCGGGCCCCGGACCCCGACCCCGCCACCGCGGCACGCCACGTGTACTACGATCCGGACCCTGCCCGGCCCGTGGACCCCGTGTGGTGGAAGGAGCGGTAGGACCCGGAGGGGAGGAGCATGCCGGAGCTGCGGTACGTGGACGCGTTGAACCGGGCCCACCACGAGGAGATGGAACGGGACGAGCGGGTGGTGGTGCTGGGCGAGGACGTGGGCCGCAAGGGCGGCGTGTTCGGGGTCACCCAGGGCCTCTTTGAACGGTTCGGCGAGGAGCGGGTGCTGGACACCCCGCTGGCGGAGTCGTCCATCGTGGGCTGCGCCATCGGGATGGCGTGCAACGGGCTGTTGCCCATCGCGGAGATCCAGTTCGCGGACTTCATCCACCCTGCCTTCAACCAGATCGTGAGCGAGGCGGCCAGGATGCGGTACCGGTCCAACGGGGCGTTTGGGGTCCCGCTGGTGATCCGGGTGCCCTACGGGGGAGCCCACGGTACCGCCCTGTACCACTCCCAGTGCGTGGAGGCCTTCTACGCGCACGTGCCGGGGCTCAAGGTGGTGGCCCCCAGCACCCCGTACGACGCGAAGGGCATGCTGAAGGCGGCGGTGCGGGACCCCGACCCGGTGCTGTTCCTGGAGCACAAGCGGATGTACCGGCTCGTGCGGGGTGAAGTCCCGGACGGGGACTACACGGTCCCCCTGGGGCCCGCGGCCGTCCGCCGGGAGGGCAAGGACCTGTCCCTGTTCACCTACGGCTGGACCCTGCACGAGGCGCTGCGGGCCGCGGAGGCCGCCGCCCAGGAGGGCATCCAGGTGGAGGTGGTGGACGTCCGCTGCCTCAGGCCCCTGGACAAGGACACCCTCCTCCGCAGCGTGGCCAAGACGAACAAGGCCCTGGTGGTGTACGAGGACAACCGGTTCGGCGGCTTCGGTGCGGAGATCGCGGCCCTGCTGGCGGAGGAGGCCTTCGAGGACCTCGATGGCCCCGTGCTGCGCCTGGGCGGTCCGGACGTCCCGGGCATTCCCTTCGCGAAGCCGCTGGAGCAGTGGTACTGGATCACCCAGGAGAAGATCCTGGAAGCGGTGCGCCGGCTCGCGCACTACTGAGGGACGCCGTGGCCACCGACGTCCGCCTGCCGCAGCTGGGAGAGAGCACGTACGAGGCCACCATTGGACGGTGGCTGAAGGCCCCCGGCGACCGGGTGGAGCGGTTCGAGCCCCTGGTGGAGCTCATCACGGACAAGGTGAACGTGGAGATGCCTTCCCCGGTGGCGGGGCGCCTGGTGGAGATCGTGGCGCAGGAGGGGCAGACCCTGCCCGTGGGGTCGGTGATCGCGCGGGTGGAGGAGGAAAGCCAGGTGGGGGCACCTGCGGAGGCGGCGCCTGCGCAGCCGGCGGAGGCCCCCGCGGAGCGCCCGGGGGTGGGACGGCTTTCCCCCCTGGTGAGCCGGCTGGTGGAGGAGCACGGGATCACGCCGGAGGAGCTGAGGCAGATCCAGGGCACGGGCGCCGGCGGCCGGATCACCAAGCAGGACCTGCTGAGCTACCTGGAGCGCCGCAAGGCGGCGGTGGAAGCTGCGCCTGCTGCCCCTCCCGCAGCACCGCCGGCGGAGCAGAGGATCCCCCTCTCCCCTCTTCGGCGCACCATCGCGGAGCGCCTCAGCCGGGCCAAGCGGGAGGTCCCGCACGCGTACGGCGTGGTGGAAGCGGACGTCACGGAGCTGGTGCGGTGGTACGAGGCGAACCGGGAGTCCTTCCAGCGGCAGCACGGCGTCCGCCTGACGTACACCGCCCTGTTCGCCCGGGCCGCGGTGGAGGCCCTGCGCGCGTACCCCGTGGTGAACGCCCAGTGGGCGGAAGACGCCATCGTGCTGAAGCCGCACGTGAATTTGGGCGTGGCGGTCTCCGTGGAGGAGGGGCTGGTGGTCCCCGTCATCCACCGCGCGGAGGAGAAGAGCCTGGTGGGGATCGCCCGGGAGCTGGAAGACCTCACCCGCCGGGCCCGGGAGGGCCGGCTGACCCTGGACGACGTACAGGGGGGGACCTTCACCCTCACGAACCCCGGGGTGTTCGGATCCGTGTGGTCCTTGCCCATCGTGAACTACCCGCAGGCGGCCATCCTGGCCACCGACGCCATCGTCAAGCGTCCGGTGGTGCGGGAAGACGCCATCGCCATCCGCGCGGTGATGCACCTGGGGCTGTCCTTCGACCACCGGGTGTTCGACGGAGAAGTGGCGGTGCGCTTCTTGAACCACGTGAAGGCCAGCCTCGAGGCCGTGGACCCCGTGACCCGCTGAGAGAGGAGGGAAGCAGTTGGCCGTCCCCGCGACCCCGCCGCGCCCGCCCTGGCTGAAGGCCCGCCTGCCTTCGGGCCCCAACTACCGGGAGCTGGTACAGATCATGCGCAGGCAGCGGCTGCACACGGTGTGCGAGGAGGCCCGCTGCCCCAACATCGGCGACTGCTGGGAGCGCCGGACCGCCACCTTCCTCATCCTCGGCAACGTGTGCACGCGGAACTGCTCGTACTGCGCCATCGCGCACGGGCTGCCCACGGAGGTGGACTGGAGGGAGCCGGAACGCGTGGCGCAAGCGGTGGTGGCCATGGGGCTGCGGCACGCGGTGGTGACCTCCGTGGACCGCGACGACCTGCGGGACGGTGGGGCCGCGGTGTTCGCGCAGACCATCCGCCGGATCCGCCAGCTGCAGCCCGCATGCAGCGTGGAGGTCCTCATCCCGGACTTCAAGGGCGACCCGGACGCCTTGCGGACGGTGCTGGACGCGGGCCCCGACATCCTCAACCACAACATCGAGACCGTCCGTCCGGTGTTCAAGCGGGTCCGCAGCGGCGGGAACTACGACCGCTCCCTGGAGCTGCTGGCGCGGGTGAAGCGCTGGGGATACCCCTGCCTGACCAAGAGCGGGCTGATGGTGGGCCTGGGCGAGACCTTCGACCAGGTGGTGGACACCCTGCGCGATTTGCGGTCCGTGGGGTGCGACATCCTGACCGTGGGGCAGTACCTGAGCCCCGGCCCCGGCTACGAGCCCGTCCACCGGTACTGGCACCCGGACGAGTTCGCGGAGATCAAGCGGGTGGGCCTGGCCATGGGCTTCCGGCACGTGGAGTCCGGTCCCCTGGTGCGGAGCAGCTACCACGCGGACGAGCAGGTGCAGCGGGCGGTGGCGCGGTGAGGGAGCCCACGGTGTGGGCGGAACAGGCGGGTGGCCGCCTTCCCCCGTGGAGGCTGCGGGCGCACGTGGTGGTGGCGGTGCACGGCCCCGGGTGCGGCTTCTGTGCCGAGATGGCCGAGCAGGCCAGGCGTCGGGCTGCGGGCTGGCGCACGTGGGGCGTGGAGCTGGTGGTGCTCCGGGAAAGCCCCCGTCCCCTGCAACTGCCCGTCCCCCAGCTCCTGGACCCGGCTGGCCGCACCCGCGAGCAGTTCGGCGCCCAGGTGGACGCGGCGCTCCTGGTGGTGGACCGTAGGGGCGTGGTGGTGGGCTGGTGGCCCGTGGTTCACCCGGAGGAGCCGGAGTGGTCCCAGGTGGACGCCACGGCCCGGTGGGTGGGTGTGCAGGAGCCGGAGTGCGGGACCTGCGGGGCGGAGGAGAGCTGGGAACGGCTCTGCTGACAGGAGGCGGTATGGAGGTCCACCTGACCACGCAGCGGTTCGAGCTGGGAAGCCACACGCGGGAGGTGCTGGACCGGCTGGTGGAGCACGTGCAACGCCGGCTGCGCCACTTCCCGCCGGAGCTGGTGCAACTGGAGCTGCGCCTTCAGCGGGCCGCCCGCCGGGAGGAGTACACGGGCAGCGCCCGGCTCCGGCTGCCGGGCCGCGTGCTCACCGCGCGGCGCAACCGGTCCGCCACCCCGGAGGGGTGGCTGCGGGCGGTGTTCGACGACCTGGAGGACCAGCTGTCCCGGTACAAGGCCGCCCTTCGGCGGGAGCACCTGCACGAGCGGCGCCGCGCGTCCCTGCCCCGGGAGGTGGTGGAGGCGTACCAGCGGGCCCTGCTGGAAGAACGCGAGCTGCTGGACCGGGCGCTGGCGGGCGACCGGTCTGCCTTCGACCGGCTGGCGGAGGAAGACCTGCGGGCGGTGCGGCGCACGGTGGAACGGGAGCTGCTGCGGTTGGGGCGGGAGGTCACCCCGGAGGCGGTCCAGCAGGCCGTGGCGGAGGCGCTGGCGGTGGGCTTCCGCAACCTCGCCCGCAAGCCTGCCCGGTGGACCGTGGGCGGGTGGTTGAGCTGGGTGGCCAAACGGGTCCTGCGGATGGAACCGGTGGCCGCTGCTTCCCGGCTGCCGAGGAGCTAGGGTCTGTGCTACTCCCGGCGCGCCACCTCGCGTTCCTTCTTTTCCATGATGCTGCTGGAGTGGCCAGGGAAGGCCTTGGCGCCCGGGTTCAGGTAGGTGTACGCGTTGTTCACCGCGGTGGCCGCCTCCCCGTAGCCTGTGGCGATGAGCTTCAGCTTGCCCGGGTACGTGGTGATGTCGCCCGCCGCGTACACGCCGGGGAGGTTCGTCTCCATCTTGGTGTTCACCACAATGGAGTCCTCCTCGATGTGCAGGCCCCACTCCCGGATGGGCCCCAGGTTGCTCACCAGGCCCAGGAAGGCCAGGACCGCGTCCACCTCCAGGACCTCCTCTTCCTTGGTGCGGTTGTGGAAGATCACCGCCCGCTGGACCCACTCGTCCCCCTCCAACGCCTTCAGCTCGTAAAACAGCTTCACGCGGGCGGGTGAGGCAAACAGCTTCCGCACGGAGTCCTCGTGGGCCCGGAACTGGTCTCGGCGGTGGATCAACGTCAGGTCCCGCACCAGGGGGAGGAGGTTCAGGGCCCAGTCCAGGGCGCTGTCCCCCCCGCCCACCACCAGCACCCGGCGGTCCCGGAAGTCCTCGCGGTTCCGGACCGCGAAGAACAGGCCCCGTCCCTCGTACCGGTCCAGCTCCGGCCGGTTGTACTTCTTCGGCGTGAACGCACCGATACCCCCCGCGATGAGGACCACCCGGGTGAAGTGTTCCTGGCCGGTGTGGGTCACCAGCCGGTAGTTGCCGTCTGGCAGGCGTTCCAGGACCTCCACGCGCTCGTTGAGGACCACCGTGGGGTTGTACTGCATGGTCTGCTCGATCTGGTTGCGGATGAGGTCCTTGCCGAGGATCTTCGGGAAGCCCGCCACGTCGTAGATGTACTTGTCCGGGTACAGGGCGGTCACCTGTCCGCCCAGGTCCGACTGGCTGTCCACGATCTTCGTCCGCAGGCCCCGGAACCCCGCGTAGTAGGCCGCAAACAGCCCGGTGGGCCCTGCGCCGATGATGGTGATGTCGTACAGGTCCATGGTCCCTCCTCGCCGCGTGTCTGGGGGCATTGTAGCAGAGGGTCCGGCTTCCAGGTCCGGCTGCGCCGGCGGGGAGAGGGAAGAAAACGGATCCTCGCGGTCCATACACCCCCGGCCCACGCCGGAGGTGTTGCCCAAGGGGGACTTCCACTGGGGACAAGGCCGTTGCCCCCAGGCCGGCCGTTCGCTATAGTGAGGACCGAGCGTACGCGTGCGTGGGAGAGCTGGCGGAGGGGGTGTGGAACGTGACGCGCGGCGTCTCCCTGCTGGGCGTGCTTCTGAGCCTGGTACTCGCGGGCGGTGCTCTGGGGCAGGGAATCGAGGGCGGTGGGGAGCGGTCCTCCTTCCAGGCAGGAGACCAGATCCTCTACGAGGCGAATCTGAGCCAGTGTCCTGTGGGGGAAACCCTCCCCGAGTGGAGGGTGGCGCGGGGCGGCTATGAGTGCGCCCGGTTTCGGGACCGGATCTGGATCCGTCCTTTGGCGGAGGGGAGCGTCCTCTACTTGACACTGCCGGAAGACCTCCCGGAGGAGTTCTCGCTGGAGTTTACCATCTACGGCTTTGAGGAAGGTGAGGCTGGTCTGCGGTTCTCCCTTCATCCTCGGGACCACATGGCCAGGTTCAGGAACTACGCCGACGCTTGGAGCGGCCAGGTGTTTTTGGGCGGCTGGATTGCGCCCAAGTCTGAGGGACGGTTCGGTGCTTTCGACCGTGCCGCGGACATCCCATACGTGGGGGATTTTCCGGATTTTCGGCACAAGCTCGCTCCTGGGCGGGAGTACCGGATCGCGGCGCAGGTCCGGCGTGGCCAAGCACGGTTCTTTGTAGACGGAAGGTTCGTCGGCCAAAAACCCTTCCGGCCTGAAAAACCGATCGGCGGACTTTCCCTCCTCTTCGCCGGGCGCACCGAGCGGACCCCCTACAAGGACGCGCCGGTGCTCGTCACGGACATCCGGCTGGCCACCTACAGCGGGAGGGAAGTCCCGCCCCAGGCGGAACGGGACCTGCCCCGGCCTCCGGAGAGCCCGCCGCCTCCGCGGCTGGACACGCGGCCGGTGGTGATGGTGGTGGACTTCGCGGTGGCCATCGGCTGGCCTTCTGCGTCGGAGGTGATAACGGAGCGCATCGTGGCGCGGATGCGGGAGGACGGTTCGGTCCGGGTGCTGTCGCGGTCGCAGACCCGGTCCGCCCTGGAGGCGGCCAACCTGGACACCCGGGGGATGTTGGACGCGGTGGAGGTGAGCAGGGCCGCCAGACAGGTCGGGGCGGACTACGTGGTGATGGGAGAGGTGGAGCAGCTGGACCAGAGTCACAGGGGCGGGTGCTTGCCCATCGTGGGGTGCGTGTACACCATCACCGCGGAGGCACGGCTACGGGGCGTGGTGGTGGACGCGGAGACGGCCACGGTGGTCGCGCGGCCGGACGGCCAGGCTCGAGGCCAGCAGACCTCCGCCTCCGTCTGGGTAGGACCGTGGTGGACCCATGTTTCGGTCCACAACTTCGACGCGCAGCTCATCGGGAGAGTGACCCTGGAGGCGGTCGCCCAGTTCGTGTCCAAAGCCAGGCCCGCGTTCAGGCCGAAGGCCCGGTAGGGCGTCCCGGAAGCCCTGGGCTCCACGGGAAGGCCGCACCGCCTGCGTCCGCGGGCCCTGGACCGGTGCCCGCAAGGTCGAGGCTGCCCTGCGCGGTGGGAGCCGGGATTTGACAGTCCCTCCGCCCTTCGGGTAGGCTCTAGGTCAGACATGCTAGCCCGCAAGCCCCGCGAGTGTATCTGTCCCCGGCGGGGGTAACCTCGCTCCGGGGGGAACCCCCGCACCGTTTCGGCTGAGTCTCCGGAGAAAAAACGCACGTTCGGGAGAGGGAGCATGGCCACGGTCCAGGCTCTGACGGAAGAGCAGTTGCAACGCTACTCCAGGCAGATCCTCCTGGAAGAGGTGGGGGTAGCCGGCCAGCGCAAGCTGCTGGAGGGGCGGGTCCTGGTGGTGGGGGCCGGCGGCCTCGGCTCCCCCGCGGCCCTGTACCTGGCTGCAGCCGGCGTGGGAACCCTCGGGATCGTGGACGGGGACCGGGTGGACCTCACGAACCTGCACCGGCAGATCCTGCACTTCACCCACGACGTGGGGCGGCCCAAGACCCAGTCCGCGCGGCGGACCCTGGAGGACATCAACCCCGACGTGCGGGTGGTTCCCCACCAGACGACGCTGACCTCCGCCAACGCCCTGGAGATCGTGGCGCAGTACGACGTGGTGGTGAACGGGAGCGACAACTTCCCCACCCGCTACCTGGTGAACGACGCCTGCGTGCTGCTCGGGAAGCCCCTGGTGGACGCCAGCATCCTGCGGTGGGAGGGGCAGGCCACCACCTTCCTGCCCGGGCGCGGCTGCTACCGCTGCCTGTTCCCCAGCCCGCCTCCTCCGGGAGCGGTCCCGTCCTGCGCGGAAGCCGGGATTGTGGGCGCCGTAGCGGGCTTCATGGGCACCCACCAGGCCCTGGAGGCCATCAAGATCCTGCTGGGCGTGGGCGAGACCCTGGCCAACCGCCTCATGCTCTTCGACGCCCTGACGGGCGACATCCGGTTCGTCCGCTGGTCCCGTAACCCGGACTGCCCCGTGTGTGGCGACCACCCCACCATCCGCCAGCTCATCGACTACGAGGCCTTCTGCGGGGTTTCCCTTCCGGACCGCGAGAAGGCGGAAGCGGGGCCCGCCAAGCCGGAGGTCACCGTGGCGGAGGTGGATGCCCTCCTGGCGCAGGGCGCGGTGTTGGTGGACGTGCGGGAAGCGTGGGAGGTGGCGCAGGCGCACATCGAGGGCGCGCGGTGGATCCCCATGGGGGAGGTGGAGGCGCGCCACCACGAGATCCCCCGCGAT
>FWWM01006549.1_pt1 | contig 24292 bp, 27 predicted proteins | sample 2228351 | NCBI WGS metagenome assembly FWWM01 (sample SAMEA103939774, study PRJEB20133) | metagenome
ACCGAAGGCAAAGCCCACGCGTATCGACACGGCGGTCTGGCGATGTTCGTACAGGGGCAGCGGCTCGGGCATGGCGGCAGCTCCTCTTCGCTGGCAACCCGCGATCGGCGGCGGCGATCCTGCTTCGTCGGGCGCGGCACTGATCGCGGAAACGCTGAGGAACCCGGCCGAGCACGCCGCGAGCGGCGCGGTTGCGTTCGCGCCGTCGGGGCGCTCGCCGACGCTGTCCGCGACGGCGCCGAAAAAGGCAAATGCACTTTAGTTTACGTCGGCGCCCCGGAGGACAATGAGCGAGTCCCGCGCCAACGGTCGTGAATGCATCGGCGAGGCGGTGCCACACATGGCGCGCCGTTCATCGCCGACGGGTTTGTCGGCGATCAGATCGCCGACCGATGCAGCACGCGGATGAAGTGGCCGAGGCCGCGCGTCGGGCGAGCGGGGACTTTTGCAAGATCGTCCCAACGGCGCAGCATCACGGCGTCGTCGAGTCGTCCGCCCTGCAGCGTGAGCGAGCGTTTGGATGCCGTCGACAACCGGTCCCAATACGCGGGCTCGATCGCGGACCGGTAGCGTTTCGTGTCCACGTGCAGGCGGATCGGCTCGAGGACGGCGTCCGGAAAGACTTCGCGCAGAAACGCCACCGCTCTGTCCTGGTGGGCGTCGTCGGCGTCGTTGCTGTGTCCGTCCGGCGGCGCCGCGACCAGGTGTCCGAGTCGTGCAGCAGGCTCGCGGCAACCAGCGTCGGTGCCGCGTCCGCCGCTTCCGCAAGGCCGGCCCACTCCAATGCATGCTCGAGTTGCGACACCGCCTCGCCGCCCTACCGCACTGCGCCGCGATCCTCGTACAGCGCCACGATCCGGTCGAAGGTCGTCTCATCGGCCCGCTCAGATGAACCGGCTGCGGATCTTCGCCGATAGCAGGTCGACGAGGCTGACGGTGACGACGATGATGATCAGGACCGCCGCGGTCTCGCCGTAGTAGAAGCCGCGAATGAACTCCCACAGCAGCACGCCGACGCCGCCCGCGCCGACCATGCCGACCACAGTGGCCGAGCGCACGTTCGACTCGAAGCGGTACAGCGAGTAGGAGATCCAAAGCGGCATGACCTGCGGCACGACGCCGTAGGCGATTTCCTCCAGCTTGGAGGCGCCGGTGGCGCGGATGCCCTCGACCGGCTGCGGGTCGATCGCTTCGACAGCCTCCGAGAAAAGCTTGGCGAGGGTTCCCATCGTGTGCACCCAGAGCGCGAGGACACCGGCGAACGGTCCCAGGCCGACGGCCACCACGAACAGCATCGCGAACACAATTTCGTTGATTGCGCGGCACGCGTCCATCAGCCGCCGCATGGGCTGGTGAATCCACCACGGCGCGATGTTCGCCGCCGACGCGAGCCCGAAGGGTACCGCGCACGCGACCGCGAGCGCGGTACCCCAGACCGCGATCGCGAGCGTGACCAGCATCTCGTGCAGGTAGATCCGCCAGTCCTTGAAGTTCGGCGGAAAGAACCCCGACGCGAACTGCCCCATATTGGCGGCGTCGCGGAAGAGGTCAAGCGGCCGGATGTCGGCCTCCTTCCACGAAGCCGCCAGTACGGCGAGCAACGCCGCCCATGCGAGGGCCGTCCCGAGACCGCGCCGGGGCAGCGCGGCGACGGGATCGGCAAGCGGGCTCGCCGCGGCCTGCGCCATCCGCTACTTCGCGAGCGCCGCCATCTGCGCGTTGAGCGCCGCAAGCTTGCGGTCGATATCGTCGAGACGCGCCTTGCGCTCGCTGTCCGAAAGCCCGGTGTCCTTCTCGACCTTCAGCTTGGTCTTGAACAGCTCCAGCTGGCGGATCGGCAGCAGTTGGTTGTTGTCGGACGCCTTGAAGCCGCCGATCCCGATCTTGTTCAGCGCCTGCTTTTCGCGTTCGTCCTTGCCGTAGGCGACGAAAAATTCCTTGATCCTGGCTTTCAGTTTCGGGTCCAGATCCTTGCGATAGACCATCGGATCGGAGGGGATCAGCGGCGACTTCCAGATCACCTTGATCTCTTTCGCGAGGTCGGGATGACGGCGCGCGAACTTCTCGTAGCTCTCGTTGTTGTTGGTCGCTACGTCCACCTGCCGGTTAGCCACTGCCAGGAGATTGGCCTCGTGATTGGCCGTGCGCATCCGCTTGAACGATGTCTTGGGATCCATGTCGTACAGCGCCATCGCGTAGTAGCTCGGCACCAGAAAGCCCGAGGTCGAGTTCGGGTCGCCGAAGCCGAGCGTCAGGCTTTTCGCCTGCTTCTTGACGTCCTCGATCGAGTTGAGCGGGCTCGACTTGTGCACGATCAGCCACGACCAGTAGCCGGGGCTGCCGTCCTGCGCGAGCTGCTGCGCGAAGACCTCCCCGCCGGCGCGGTCCACGGCCTCCATTCCGGACTTGTTGCCGAACCAGGCGATATGCACCTTGTTGAAGCGCATGCCCTCGATGACGCCGGCGTAGTCGGGCGCGAAGAAGCCCTTGACCTTGATACCGATGTGCTTCTCCAGATCCTCGAGCAGCACGCCCCAGTCCTGCTTCAGGTTCTGGCTCGATTCCGTGGAGATGATCCCGAAGGACAGCTCCTTCGGCATCTGGGCCGCGGCAGGCGCGGCAAGGACCGCGGTCGCGGCAAGCGTTGCGAGCAATCGTTTCAGCATGGCGGACTCCGTGGGTCGAACGTCACATGATGTGCGCGGCCAGTCCGGATTCGCGGCCTGGCTCGCGCGCGGTCCGGGTTCGCCGCTTCGCCTCTCCCAGCACCGAGATGTGGTCCGGCAGCGCGAGGATCTCGTCGGCTTCGGCGCCATAGAGATCACGCAGCAGGGGAGCCGTCAGTGCCGCCGAAGGGCCGTCGTAAACGATGCGCCCGCCCCTGAGCCCCACGGCACGCGGGCAGTACCTGAGCGCCACGTTCACCTGGTGCAGCGACACCAGCACGGTGCAGCGGTCTTCGCGGTTGATCGCGGCGAGGATTTCCATGACCCTGCGCGAGGATTCCGGGTCGAGCGAGGCGATCGGTTCGTCTGCGAGTACCACCTTCGCGCCCTGCACCAGCGTGCGAGCGATGGCCGCACGCTGCTGCTGCCCGCCGGACAGCGTCGACGCGCGTTGTGCGGCGTGCTCGGCGATGCCGACGCGCGCCAACGCGTCGAGCCCGAGGCGGAGTTCCTCACGCGTGAACCAGCGCGCGAGACTGCGCCACGTCGGCATGCGATGCAGCATTCCCGCCATCACGTTCACGATGACGGGCAGGCGCCCGACGAGGTTGAACTGCTGGAACACGAAGCCGATCTCGGCGCGCAGCCGCCGCACGTCGCGTGCGATTCGCCCGCTGCGCTGGACCGTCTTGCCGAACACCTGCACCTCGCCGGCGCCGGCATCGCAGCGGACGAGGCCGGCGACATGTCGCAGCAGCGTGGACTTGCCGGAACCCGATGCGCCGATCAGCGCCACCATCTCGCCGGGAAGCACTTCCAGATTCACGCCCTCGAGCGCACGGCGCCCGCCGTACGACTTTGTGACCTCGGTGATGCGGATGGCGGGCTGCATAGGACAGCGCGCACGTTAGCCGTGTGCGGTGACAGGGTGTTTACACGGGCGCGCCTTCGCGCCAGACAGCGCGCACGACAGGCTGCCCGCGGACGATGCGCACCTGCACGAGGTCGGCGCGCAGCCCCGGTGCAATCGCGCCGCGGTCTGCCAGCCCGACGGAGCGCGCCGGGTTGCGCGTCACCGTCGCGATGGCGTGCGGCAGGCTGAAGCCGGCGTGCTCGACCAGCCGGAACGCGGCCATCAGCAGGCTGACCGGCACATAGTCGGACGACAGCGAATCGAGCAAGCCGCGGCGCGCGAGCTCCAGCGCGGCGACGTTGCCGGAATGCGAGCCGCCGCGCACCACGTTGGGCGCGCCGGCGACGATCGCCATGCCGCGTGCACGCGCGGCGCGTGCGGCGACCACGCGCGTCGGGAACTCCGAGATCGCGACCCCTTCGGCATGCGCCTCGGCGACGTGCTCGGCAAGGGTGTCGTCGTGGCTGGCGAGCGGAATGCCGCGGTCCCGGGCGTACTCGACGAAAAAGCGGCGCTGCGGTACGACGAAACGCGCCCGGCGCTCGCGCCCCGCGGCGACGGCCTGCTCAAACGCCTCTTCGCTCCAGCCTTTCCTGCCGCAGTAGTAAACGCGCGCCTGCTCGATGTCCTCCCACTGGCGCTGCCCGGGCGTGTGATCCATCAGCGAGATCAAGCCGACGCGAGGGTGATCGCGAAACGGCTCGAAGAGCGCGAGCGCATTCGGCGCCGGCAACTCGCAGCGCACGTGCAGGCGATGCTCGACGCGCAACAGACGCTCGCGCGAGGCGTGCTCGACCGCCGCCAGCACCGCGCTCATGTCCTGCCCGCGCATCGCCTCGGGGTCCAGGTCACCGACACCGAGCGCGTCGAAGACGGTGGTGATTCCGGCGGCAGCGATCTCCGCGTCGTGACCGAGCAGCGCCGGCAGCTCCGGCCAGCGCACCTTCGGGCGCGGCATCAGGTGGCGTTCGAAGTTGTCGGTGTGCAGCTCGACGAGGCCCGGGATCAGGAAGTCGCCCTCGAGATCGATCGCGGCGGGTACGGCCGTGTCGCCCGGATCGACCGCCGCGATGCGTCCGTCCCGGATCTGCACCGTTCCGCGGACGACCTCGTCCGGCAGGACGATGCGCGCGTTGCGCAAAGCGAATCCGCTCACGCCTTGAGCCGATCCATGTCCATGACGCGAGTCGCCACCGCGTCGCGCACCTCCGCGTCGTGGAAGATGCCGACGATCGCCGCCCCGGCGGCACGCGCCTCGTTGATCATCGCCACGACCGTCCGCCGGTTCTCGGCGTCGAGCGCCGCGGTCGGCTCGTCCAGCAGCAGCACCGGCCGGGAACGGATCAGTCCGCGCGCCAGGTTGATTCGCTGCTGCTCGCCGCCCGAGAAAGTGGCCGGCGGCACGCTCCACAGGCGCATCGGTACGCGCAGCCGCCGCAGCAGCTGCTCGGCCCGCGCCCGCGCGTCCTGCGCGTCTTGCAGCGGCTCGGCGACGATATCGAGCGCCGGCACGCGCGGGATCACGCGCAGGAACTGGCCGACGTAGGAGACGATCTCACGGCGCATCCGCATCAGCTCGCGCGTGGAGGCACGCCCCACGTCGATGTCGCCGACCGTGACCTCGCCCTCGGTGAGCCGGTAGTTGCCGTACAGGCACTTGAGCAGCGTGCTCTTGCCGCACCCCGAAGGCCCTTGCAACGCCACGCATTCGCCGCTACGAACGTCCAGATCAACGCCGTCCAGCACGCGCAGCTCAACCCCGCCCTGCTGGTGCAGGGTGAAGGTCTTGCGAAGTCCGCGCACCTTGATCACGGCTGCAGCACCGAGGCGACGAGCAGCTGGGTGTACGGATGCTGCGGATCGTCGAGCACCTGGTCCGTGAGTCCCTGCTCGACCGCGCGGCCATCCTTCATCACCAGGACGCAGTCCGCGAGCAGCCGCGCGACCGCCAGGTCGTGCGTGACCACGATCGCCGCGAGGTCCAGGGTGCGGGTGAGCGAGCGCAACGTGTCCAGCAGCCGCGCCTGCACCGAGAGGTCCAGCCCCGACGTCGGCTCGTCCATGAAAACGAGGCGCGGCCGGGTCACGAGGTTGCGCGCGATCTGGAGCCGCTGGCGCATTCCGCCCGAGAACTTCTGCGGCGACTCGTCGATGCGCGCCGCGTCGAGCTCCACTCGCGCGAGCCAGTCGCTCGCCTGGGCGCGAATCGCGCCGTAGTGGCGTGCGCCGAGCGCCATCAGCCGCTCCGCGACGTTGGCGCCGGCCGAAACGTCCATGCGCAGACCCTGCTCGGGCCGCTGGTGCACGTAGCCCCAGTCGGTGCGCGCGAGGAATCTTCGCTCGGCGTCCGACATCAGCCAGATGTCGCGCACCCCCTCGTGCCGCGTGAGGAGGCGGACCGAGCCCGCGTCGGGGCGCAGCCGCCCGGACACGCAATCGAGCAGCGTCGTCTTGCCGGCGCCCGACTCGCCGACCACGGCGAGTACCTCTCCCGGGTGCAGATCGAACGAAATGTCCGCGACGGCCGTGCGCTCGCCGAAGCGCTTTACCAGGCCCGAGACGGCGAGCAGCGGGGTCATGGTGCCATCCGCTCGCCGCGCTCCGCGGCGTCGCGACGTCCGGCGCACACGTCGGACGGCGACACTCGGGTGCCGCGCTTCGGGCGCGCATGGCGCACGCGCACCGCGCGCAGGTCGTCGGGCCCTGCCTCGCGAACGACGGCAATCATCGCTTTACCCTCGCGCTCGGTGCCGCCCCGGGCTCATGCAGCCTGCCGCGCGGCGCGCTGCGCGGCGCAATAGTCGGTGTCGGAGCACACGAACATGCGCCCGCCGCGATCGTCGACCACCACCTCGTCGAGGAAGCTCTCGGTCGCGCCGCACAGCGCGCACGGTCGGTTCCACCGCTGCACTTCGAACGGATGGTCCTCGAACGCAAGGTTTTCGACCGTCGTGTACGGAGGTACCGCATAGATGCGCTTTTCGCGCCCGGCGCCGAACAGCTGCAGCGCCGGGTTCATGTGCAGCTTTGGGTTGTCGAACTTCGGGATCGGCGAAGGGGCCATCAGGTAGCGGCCGTTCACGACGACCGGATAGTCGTAAGTCGTTCCGACGCGCCCGTAGCGGGCGATGTCCTCGTACAGCTTCACGTGCATCAGGCCGTAATCGGCGAGCGCGTGCAGGCGCCGCGTCTCGGCTTCGCGCGGCTCGAGCCGCTGCAGCGGTTCGGGTACCGGAACCTGGTAGACGATGATCTGGCGCTCGGTCAGCGGTGTCTCCGGGATGCGGTGCCGCGTCTGGATCAGCGTCGCCTCGCGTGTGCGCTCGGTGGTCGCGACGCCCGCGGTCGCCACGAAGAAGCGCCGGATGTTGACCGCGTTCACGGTATCGTCGGCGCCCTGGTCGATCACTTTCAGGACATCGTCCGGACCGAGGATCGAGGCGGTGACCTGGATGCCGCCGGTGCCCCAGCCGTACGGCAGCGGCATCTCGCGCGAACCGAACGGCACCTGGTAACCGGGGATGGCCACGGCCTTCAGGATGGCGCGCCGGATCATGCGCTTGGTGCGCTCGTCCAGGTACGCGAAGTTGTAGCGCGGGTTGCTCATCAGCCCGCTCGCATCCTGCGCAACAGCTCAAGCTCCGCCTGGAAATCCACGTAATGCGGCAGCTTCAGGTGCTGCACAAAGCCCGACGCTTCCAGACTGTCGGAGTGCGACAGCACGAACTCCTGCATCTGCGCCGGAGACTCGACTCGCTCGCCGAGTTCCTCGGCACGCAGCGCTCGGTCGACCAGCGCCATCGCCATCGCCTTGCGCTCGCAGTGTCCGAACGCCAGACCGTAGCCGCGCGTGAACTGCGGCGGCTGGGTTTTCGAGCCGGCGAACTGGTTCACCATCTGGCACTCGGTGAGTGCGATCTCGCCCACTACGATCGGGAAACCGAGCTCTTCGGGCACGAGCTCCACCTCGAGCGTGCCGTATCTGATCTCGCCCGCAAAGGGATGCGTGTGCGAGTAGCCGCGCTGCGTCGAGTAGCCCATCGCGAGCAAGAATCCCTCGTCACCGCGCGTGAGGTTCTGCAGCCGCGTCGCGCGGTCGGCGGGAAACGAGATCGGCTCGCGCGTGAGGTCCGCAGGCTCCGGGTCGCCGGGAGCGGCTGCGTCCCGCTCGATCAGGCCTTCGCGGTCAAGAAGGTCCAGCACGCGGGGCGCGAGCTCGGGATGCATGACCGCGTCGGTCTTCTCCTCTTCGCACGGCGCGTCCGCGCCGGAGCCTTCGAGCGAGAAGTCCAGCAGACGCAGCGTGTAGTCGTACGTCGGGCCGAGCAGCTGACCGCCGGGCAGATCCTTGAAGATCGCGGATACCCGCCGCGCGAGCCGCATGCGCGACGTATCCAGCGGCTCGCTGTAGCCGAAGCGCGGCAGCGTGGCGCGGAACGCGCGCAACAGAAAGATTGCCTCGACCAGGTCGCCGGCCGCCTGCTTGATCGCGAGCGCGGCCAGATCGGGGTCGTACAGCGAGCCCTCGGTCATCACCCGGTCCACGGCCAGCCGCAGCTGCTGCTTGACCTGCTCCAGCGACAACTCCGCCACCGTGCGGTCGCCGCGCCTGGCCTCGGCCACCAGGCTGTGCGAATTCAGAATCGCGCGCTCTCCGCCCTTGACCGCGACATACATGAAGCTAGACCTCGATCCGTGTCGTTCGGGGCAGACCGCAGAGGTGCCCGCCGCACGCGAGGAAAAGATCCACACCGCGCGGAAAGCGCGCCGCGTTGCGTGCCCACTGCGCGACGAACGCGCCGTCGAGACCGGCGACGCCAAGATGCGCCAGACCGCGGATGCCGGGTCCGGACAGGCGCCACGGCCCGCCCGCGGCGAGCGCCTCGACCTGTACGATCACGGTCGCCGAGCGCTCCGGGGTTTCGTCGGATCCCTGCGCGAACGACTCCAGCGGGGGCAACTGACCCGGCGACGAGATCAGCGCGAAATCCGCGTCTTCGGGCCGCGACACGATGACGCAGCCCGTATGGAAGCGAAAATCCGCCATCACCGCGGGCGACGGCGTGCTGAGCCACAGCCGGCAATCCTGGTCGAGAAGCGCGAGCGCGAGCGCATACGCCGCACGGTGCAGGCCGGGGGGCGGCTGCAGATCCTCCCCGCACTCGACGATCGAGCCCGGACGAGAAAGCGCAGCGAGCGCGCGGCGGAACGTCCTCTGACTGCCGAAGACGGGATCGGCGAATCCCGGACCGATACCGGCGAGGTCCAGAGCGCTCATTCGGCCGCCTCGCGCGCCAAGGTGAAAAATTGCACCCGGGTCGACTGCGCGCGACGTTGCGCCCGCGCACGCTCGGCTTCCAGACGCGCCCGCAACGGCTCGACCAGTTCGCGCCGCACCGCCTCCCGCGTCTGCGGCATTTGCAGCAATGCGTCGGCAAGCGCGGCCAGCTCGGCTTTGCGTAGCGAGCGCCCCTGAACGTACGCGATCCCGATTGCGCCACCGTCCAGGCGCAGCGCGCACCGCGTCAGCGCCATCTCGCCGAGGTTGAACTTCGCGCCGGTGCCTCCGGCGCGCCCGCGCACCATGACGAGCCCGGTTTCCGGGCGGCGCAACCAGACCACGGCACGTGACGGCTGACGGGCGAACCATGCCTCGAGCAGCGACACGGGGGCGCGAGCGAGCAACCCGAGCCACTCCGCACGCGCCTGAACGTCGCGCTCTGACATGACTGTCGCGATCCCCTTTTTGCGCGTGCGCACGCTAACGACGCCGCATGAAACCTTCGTGACCAGGCCCATCGTCCGGGCGCGAAACGAGGGGGGTTTGCCCGCGACATCGCAATCGGGCGCCTGCGTCGCGTCGGGCCGATCGTGCCCGCGCAAACGCGCGCCCCGCGTCCGCACGAAATCGCCGCGACCGCCGAACGCGCCGGCCGAATTGCGATGGGGCGGGCCGAACTCGGCTGCAACGCCTACGCTTTCGAGCATGCGGCGGCTTGGGCGTGGCCACCACGCGCGACCGGCGCGCTCGCTGCCGAGCCGGCGGTATCGGAGCCTGAGACCCAGACGTTGCCGCTCGCCCGCCTTGGGCTGATCGGCCTCGCCGCGCGGCGCCGCTGAACGAATCTTTGCGTCGCGCCGCCGCGCCCTCACGACCGGGCGCGGCGACGAAGCTGAGGACCGCTGTCGGGCCTGCGAGACACCGAGAACGCCGAGGCGAAACAAGGTATCGCCCGTGCTTTTCGTGCCTTCGCCGTGCGGCGACCGTTTTTCTTCAAGGCGATCGATGCGTCAGCCGGCCGCGATTTGGCGTCGCGCGGCCGTGTCTGCGCGCGGCTTTGGCCGATGTGTCACTTTCCCGCGTAGTCGGCGGCCTTGATGCGGCGGCCGCGAACGGCGGCGGCGAGGCGGTCCAGCACCTTGACGCTGTCTTCCCACCCGAGGCACGCATCGGTGATCGATTGGCCGTACGTGAGCGGCTTGCCGGGGACGAGATCCTGGCGGCCGGCGAGGAGATGGCTTTCGACCATCACGCCGACGATGCGCGATTCGCCCGCTTCGAGCTGCCGGCCGATGTCGTCGCAGACGGCAATCTGGTTCTCGTGTCTTTTCCGGCTGTTGGCGTGGCTCGCGTCGATCATCAGCCGCTGCGCGAGCCCCGCCTTGCCGAGTTCGGCGCACGCCGCCTCCACGCTCGCCGCGTCGTAGTTCGGGGCGCGGCCGCCGCGCAGGATGATGTGGCAGTCCTCGTTGCCCTTGGTCGAGACGATCGCCGAATGACCGCCCTTGGTCACCGACAGGAAGTGATGCGGCTGCTGCGCGGCCTTGATCGCGTCGGCGGCGATGCGGATGTTGCCGTCGGTACCGTTCTTGAAGCCGACCGGGCACGACAGGCCGGAGGCCAGTTCGCGATGCACTTGGGATTCGGTCGTTCGCGCGCCGATCGCCCCCCAGCTTACGAAGTCGGCGATGTACTGCGGCGTGATCATGTCAAGGTACTCGCAGCCCGCCGGCAGCCCCAGCTCGTTGATCTCCATCAGCAGCTCGCGCGCGATGCGCAGACCGTGATTGATGCGGAAGCTGCCGTCCAGATCCGGGTCGTTGATCAGACCCTTCCAGCCCACGGTGGTGCGCGGTTTCTCGAAGTACACGCGCATCACGATCTCGAGGTCGGCGCGCAGCCGCTCGCGCTCGGCGACCAGACGCCGCGCGTATTCGAGCGCGGCCTTCGGGTCGTGGATCGAGCACGGCCCGATCACGACGATGAGCCGGTCGTCCATGCCGTGCAGGATGCGATGGATCGCCTGTCGCGCCTCGAAGACGGTCTGCGAAGCGGCCTCGCCGCAGGGAAACTCGCGCAACAGATGCGCCGGCGGCACGAGCTCCTTGATCTCCCTGATCCGCAGGTCGTCGGTCATGTACTTCATCGGTCTTGTTCCGTCCATCGGGGCCTTTCTCGTCAGTCGGCCCGCCCCGGCAAAAAAAAACCGCCAGGTTCTGGGCCTGGCGGTCGGTGTCGAATGCGGTGTGTCTGTTTACGCGCGCCGATCGACTCTTTCCGCCAGTGGCCGGAAAAAGCCAAAAAAGTAAAAGAAGTAGAAGCGCGCAGCGGTCATTACACTCGGGCGCGGTCGGCAAAACGCGCGCACGGACGGGAATGTAGCCGAATTCGCCGCGTTGCGGCAAGCCGCCGGCTCGCCGCAGATCGACGCCGTCAGAACCGCAGCCGCATGCCGACGCTGGCGCTGTTGGCGAGCTCGCCTGCGTAAGTGTCGTCGCCTTCGGCGGCAGGATCGCTCAGGCGATAGCCGCCGTACAGCGAGAAGTTGGGGGTCAACGAGTAGCTGACCCGCAGGCCGAGATCGAGCGCGCGGCCGCGCAGCGTCGTCGGGCTGTCGGCATCGAACGCAAACCGCCACTTGTCGGCGAGCCGACCCTCGCCCGCGAAGTGCACCTGCGGCAGACCACCCAGCCGCAGGCGCTGGCCCAGCGTCAGCCCGGGGCGTAGTCGTTCTCCGAGAGCGCGTAGGTTGGTCGTCACGCCGACCTTCCACCGCCAGTCGTGCTGCTCCAGGAAGGTGTAACGGTAGGTCGCGCGATACGGGTCGAGGCGCAGCGTGGGGGTATTCGACAGGGTCGCGAACGAAACGCCGTCGAGCGAGCGCGCATAGTCGGCGCCGGCCAGCGGCGCCGTGCTGAGCCGAAGTTCGTGGCGCGGCGCGATCCAGGCCGTACCTTCGAGCCGCAGTGACAGTGCCGGCGCCTGCCAGCGTGAAGAGACGAGCGGCGCCGAGTCGATCAGTCGGTAAAGCGGAGCAACGCCGCCTTCGCCGGATGGCGTCGGCTCGGCGGCAAGGGCGGGCAGGGCGATGGCCAGGGCGCCCAGCGCGATCGATGCGCCAAGCGTCCGGTGGAAGACGGGGCGGTGGTGCATGAGTCCTCCTCCACTCGCAGCGGTAGCGCGGTCACGGATGCATTGCAGCGCGAATCCCTGCCGTTTGCCAAGTAGACGAACGCATGAATCTTCGACATCCCTCGCGGGCGGCTGTTCGAAGTCAAGCGAGCGGCGGCTCGCTGTGGCTCGGCGGCAACAGTTTCAGGCGGCGAAGAAGTACCAGGTGAGATGGAAAAACACCGGCGCGGCGAAGGACAAGGCGTCGAGCCGATCGAGCACGCCGCGCGAAAGCTCCACACCCTCGGACCACTCGCGCGCGCCGAGGCTGCGCTTGACCAAGGCCAGCACCAACCCGCCCATGAAGCCGGCCACGACGATCGCCGCCGACATCAACACCGCCTGCCACCACGCGAACGGCGTCATGCACCACAGCGCGGTTCCGAGCAGCGTGGCGCCCAGCCCGCCGAGCAGCACGCCTTCGCGGCTCTTGTTCGGATCGGAGCGCAGCGGCGTGCGGCCGACCGCGGCGCTGGCGATCACCGCGAGAAGTTCGGACAACTGCAGCACGAGCAGGAAGTACAACAGCAGCAGCGCGCTACGGTCCTCGTAACCGGGGATCCGCAGTTGGGCGATCGCGGGAGCGTGGCTGACGCAGAGCACGCTGATCATCAGCCCCCACTGCACCTCTTGGCGACGCGTTCGAGGTAGCGTTCGGTGTCCTGCTTCAGCGCCATCACCACCGGCAGCACGAGGAACACGTACACGGGGATCAGCACCGCGTACAGGCCGTGCCAGCCCGTGTAGACGAGCGCGTACTGCAACGGGATCACGACGTAGAAGGCGAGCACCAGCGCCCAGTGGTCGGACGGCTTGATCGGGGTCAGCGCCACGAACTCGCGCAACGCGAAGAACGAGGCGACCGCGAAGATCAGCACGAGCGCGCCGCCACCCGCGGCAAACGCGATCGCGAACAGCAGCACGATCGCCCACGACGCGCGGATGCGCGCGTTGAGCTGCCCGATCCACGCGAGCTTGGCGGCGTCGGCCGTGCGCGACTGCAGCCAGCCGCCGAGCAGGGTCGCGGTCGCAAACAGCAGGATGATTCCGCCCAGCACCGCAAAGAACGTTTCGTGCAGCGTCAGTTGCATCGGTGTGTCGTCTACTGCGCCAGCGCGATCACCGCGTTGCGCGCGCGTTCGAGGAACTGTTCCTTGGACTCGCCTTCGCGCAGCGCGATCGGCGCGCCGAAGCGCACCGTGCAGATGATCGGCACCGGCAGCAGCGCGCCCTTGGGCATGCTGCGGTGGAGGTTTTCCAGATAGACGGGGATCAGCTCGACCTGCGGAACCTCGGTGGCGAGCCGGTACAGCCCCGACCTGAACGGACCCGGCAGCGGCTGCGCCGTGCGCGTCCCCTCGGGAAAGATGAGCAGCGAGAAACCGTGCTCGAGCGCATCGCGCAACGGATCGATCGGATCGGCCCCGGGATCCTCGCGCGCGCGATCGATCATCACGACGTTCAGTTCGTCGCGCGCAATCTGCGTGCGCAGCCCGCGCCGCCCCAGTAGTCCTTGGCCGCCACCGGCCGCGTGTTCGCGCGCATGCTGCGGGGCAAAGCCGCCCACAGCACCACGGTGTCCATGTGGCTCGTGTGGTTGGGGAAGTAGATGCGCTGATTGGCGCTCGGCGCCGAACCGATCCAGCGCGGGTACGCGCCGACCAGCGCGCGCACCAGCCACACGATCGGCGGCATGAACTTGACGGGGAACTTCAAGCGATCTATCCGGCCGCGTTGCGCGCTCGACTTCTTGCTTTGCGTCCCGCCGATTATGCCGGCGCTCGCCTTACCGCCGCACCGGTCGCTTGTTGAGCTTGCGCTGCAGCGTACGGCGATGCATGCCGAGCGCGCGCGGTCGCCGAGATGTTGCCGTTGTTCTGCGCAAGCGCGCGCTGGATGTGTTCCAACGCCAGGCGATCGACGGAAAGCAGTTGCCCCTGCGTGTCGCGTTCGGGGTTGCCCGCCGAATGACTGAAGGCCGCTTCGATCGCGTCGGCGTCGACGGGCTTGACCGGATAGTCGGTCGCGCCGAGCTTGATCGCCTCGACCGCGGTGGCCACGCTGGCGTAGCCGGTCAGTATCACGATGCGCGTGTTCGGATCGGCCTGCTTGAGTTTCGCGACGAGCGTGAGCCCCGACGGTCCGGGCATGCGCAGATCGATGACCGCGTATTCCGGGCTGTGCCCTGGACGACCTCGAGCGCTTCGGCGACGGTGGCCGCGGTCTTGACCGCGTAGCCGCGCCGCTCGAACGCGCGTCCCACCGTCCAACGGCATGACTCGTCGTCGTCGACCAGCAGCAGCGTGGGCCGGTCGTCGGCGTCTGCCGGGGCGGCGGCCGCGCTCGCCGCGCCGCGATCGTCGTGTTTCGTGTCAGCGCTCATCGATCGGCAAGGTGATCCGGGCGCAGGTGCCGCCGCCTTCGCGTTCCTTGAAGTCGAGCCGGCCGCCATCCGCGCGCAAACCGCCGCAACGCGACGCGATGGGGCGCGAGCAGAAGGTGCAGCGTTTCACGCCACGGCGACGACACGGTTGACCTCGTCGAGCGTGGTTTCGCCGCGCGCCACCAGCGCGAGCGCGGCTTCGCGCAGGAAACGGGTGCCGCCCGCGGCGGCCGCCTCCTGCAGCGCGCGCAGCGGCGCGCGGGCGACGATCAACTCGCCGATCTCCGGCGTCAGACGAAGCAACTCGCCGATCGCTTTGCGGCCGCGGAAGCCGGTGCCGCGGCAGCGCCCGCAGCCGCGACCGGCGCGGAACAGGTAGCCGCCGACGTCGGCGCGGGCAAGACCTGCGTCGGCCAGTTGTTCGTCGCCCGGCTCGACCGGCTCGCTGCACTCGGGGCAGTTGATGCGCAGCAGCCGCTGCGCCAGCACGCCGTTGAGCGCGGAAACCAAGTGGTACGGATCGACCTGCATGTGCGTGAAGCGGCCGATCACGTCGAACACGTTGTTCGCGTGCACGGTCGTCAGCACCAGATGCCCGGTCAGCGCGGCCTGCACGCCGATCTGCGCGGTCTCCGGATCGCGGATCTCGCCGACCATGATCTTGTCGGGATCGTGGCGCAGGATCGAGCGCAGACCGCGCGCGAAGGTCAGGCCCTTCTTCTCGTTGACGGGGATCTGCAGCGCGCCCGGCAACTGGTACTCGACCGGATCTTCGATCGTGACGATCTTGTCGCGGCCGTGATTGATCTCCGTGATCGCTGCGTACGGGGTGGTCGTCTTGCCGCTGCCGGTGGGACCGGTAACGAGCAGCATGCCGTACGGCGCGCGCGACAGCCGCCGCAGTCCGCGCACGATCGTCTCGTCGAACCCGAGCTGCGCCAGCGTCAGCCCCGCGACCCGGTCGACGGGCGACTGCTTGTCGAGAATGCGCAGCACCGCGTCCTCGCCGAAGATGCTCGGCACGATCGACACGCGCAAATCGACCTCGCGTCCGCGCACCAAGATTTCCATCCGCCCGTCCTGCGGGATGCGCGTCTCGGCGATGTCCAGCTCGCTCATCACCTTCACGCGCGAGATCGTCTGCTGCGCGAACTCGCGGCCGGCGACCTGACCGACCGGCGAAAGCACGCCGTCGATGCGGTACTTGATCTCCATCCCGTCGGCGCGCGATTCGAGGTGGATGTCGCTCGCGCCGGTCTTCAGCGCGTCGTACAGCGTCGAGTTGACCAGGCGCACCGTCGGGTTGGCGTCGGCGCTGATCGAGGCGAGCGAAAGGTCCTCGACCTGCGCACGCGCCTGCGCTTCGCCCGCGGGCGCGAGCGCGCCGTCGATCGCGCGCAGCGCGTCTTCCTGCCGCGCGCGGTACACGGCGAAGTCGTCGCGCTGCGCCAGATGCTAGGTGAACGGCGCGCGGATGCGCGCCTCGGCCCATTCGATGCGGTCGGCGTCGAGCGGATCGGCGCAGACGACGGCGAGCGCGCCCGCGGCATCGCGCGCGGCGATCACGTCGTGGCGGACGGCCTCGGCGAACGGCAGCACCTCGTAGTCCGGCACGAGCGCGGCGAGTTGCGCGTGGGTCAGCGTCGGGTAGTGCAGCAGGCGGCCGAGCTGCTCGACGAATTCGCGCGGCGGCAACCCCGCATGCTCCTCCAACACCTCGAGCGCGGAGCGTCCTGTGCGCCGCGCCTCGGCGCGCGCCGCGCGCAGCGCAGCGGCGTCGAGCGCGAACGGGGCGACCGGCGCGTTCATTGCAGGCTGCCCGCCAGTTCGAACACCGGCACGTACATCAGCACGACGATCAGCCCGATCACCGCGCCGATCGCGAGCATCAGGATCGGCTCGAACAGCCGCGTGAACCATTCGACCGCGCGCGCGATTTCGTCTTCGTGGAACCTGGCGATGCGCGCCATCAGTTCGCTGATGCGGCCCGAACGCTCGCCGACGCGCAGCATGCGCAGCGCTACCGGCGTGGTCAGCCCGTGCGCGTCGAGCGCCGCCGAAATCGGCTGACCGGTCGCCAGCAGCAGCGCCGGGTAGATCAGCGCCGCGACGACGCGCTTGCGCACCGCGTCGATCTGGCTGCGATACGCGACGAAGCGCGCCAGTGCTTCGGGCAGATCACCGGTCTTCTCGGCGGCCTTGACCGTCGCGACGAACAGCGCCGGAAACGCGGCAGGGTGCTCGGCGAGCGCCGCCGACAGCGGCGCTCCCGCCGATACCGTGCGGATCACCGCGTCGAGCACCTGGCGCACCGGCGCGCGCTCTTCCTTCTCGGCGAGCGTCTGCAGCGATTCCACAAGCCCGATGCCGGCAGCCAGCAGCGCGCACAACTCCTGCGCGAACGGCAGCAGCGCAAACGACGTCCGACCGGGCCGCCAGCGCGCCAGCGAATCCGCCGCGCGCACGGCGACGACGTGATAGCCGCGTGCGGCCGCATTGCGCTGCGCGTGGGCGGCGTCGCCGGCTTCGATCGTCAACTGCACCGGGTCGGCGCGTGCGGAGATGGCGGTGACTTCGAAGCGCATCGGCCCGTCTCACCAGTTGGTGATGTCCGACGCTTCGCCGCTGCCGCCGGGCTGGCCATCCTTTCCCAGCGAAAGCAGGTCGTATTCGCCGTGCTCGCCGGGGGACTTGTACACGTAGGGGCGGCCCCACGGATCGTTGGGAATGCCTTTTAGGGTCCGGCCCATTTCGGCTCGTTCGCGGGCTTGTTGACGAGCGCGGCGAGCCCCGCATCGGTCGACGGATAGCGGCCGACGTCGAGCCGGTACTGGTCGAGCGCCTTTTCGAACGCGTCGATCTGCGCCTTGGCGGCCTTGACTTCCGACTTGCCGATCTGGCCGAAGTACTTCGGCCCGACATAGCCCGCCAGCAGGCCGATGATGACCATGACCACCAGCAACTCGAGCAGCGTGAATCCGCTTCGCTTGCGCAGTGGCGACACATGGCCGCGTCGGCCAGCCGGACTCATGCAGAACTCCTCGTCGCGCTCGCGCAAACAACTGACGCGACAGCGTTCGATTCATTCTATCGACGGGTCGTTGCGGGTCACTGCGACGCTGTGTCGCAGCGGGGGCGGATGGCGTGTGTGGCCGCCACGCCTGCGCGTGGCCCGCGTAGGATGTGCGGTCGGTGCCCGACGATGGCGGCGGGCTTCTCAGCCCGTGCCGCCGACGGTCAGCCCCTCGATGCGCAGCGTCGGCTGGCCCACGCCGACGGGCACGCTCTGGCCGTCCTTGCCGCAGGTGCCGATGCCGGGGTCGAGCGCCATGTCGTTGCCGATCATCGTCACGCGCGTCAGCGCGTCGGGGCCGTTGCCGATCAGCGTGGCGCCCTTGACCGGCGCGGTGACGCGGCCGTTCTCGATCAGATAGGCCTCGGCCATGCTGAAGACGAACTTGCCGTTGGTGATGTCGACCTGGCCGCCGCCGAAGTTGGTCGCGTAGATGCCGTTTTTCACCGACGCAATGATCTCGCGCGGATCGCGGTCGCCGCCGAGCATGTAGGTGTTCGTCATGCGCGGCATCGGCAGGTGGGCGAAGGACTCGCGCCGCGCGTTTCCGGTCAGCGGCGCCTTCATCAGCCGCGCGTTCAGCGAATCCTGCATGTAGCCGCTCAGGATGCCGTCCTCGATCAGCACGGTGCGTCGGGTCGGGTTGCCTTCGTCGTCGACATTCAGCGACCCGCGCCGGTCGGGGATCGTACCGTCGTCGATCACGGTGACGCCTTCCGATGCGACGCGCTTGCCGACGCGGCCGGAAAACGCGCTCGAGCCCTTGCGGTTGAAGTCGCCCTCGAGCCCGTGGCCGACCGCCTCGTGCAGCAGGATGCCGGGCCAGCCCGGCCCGAGCACGACCGTCATCACGCCGGCCGGCGCCGGCCGCGCACGCAGGTTGACGAGCGCCATGTCGACCGCGACCTGCGCGTACTGCTGCAGCCGCTCGTCGGTGAAGTACGCGAGATCGACGCGGCCGCCGCCGCCCGAGAACCCCTGCTCGCGCCGCCCGTCGTCCTCGGCGATCACGGTCAGCGACAGCCGCACCAGGGGCCGCACGTCCGCGGCGAGCAGGCCATCGCTGCGCGCGATCAGCACGACGTCGTACTCGGCGCCGAGGGTCGCCATCACCTGTTTGACGCGCGCATCGCGCGATCGCGCCATGCGCTCGAGCCGCTCGAGCAACCGGACCTTTTCGGCCGCTTCGAGCGATGCCACCGGATCGTTCGCGCCGTACAGCACCGGATGCGCGCCCGGGGCCAGCCGAGGGGCCACCTTGATGCGGCCGCCGCCGGCGCGCGCGATCGCGCGCGCCGAGCGCGCTGCTTCCATTAGCGCGTCGGGCGACAGGTCGTCCGAGTAGGCGAACGCGGTCTTGTCGCCGACGACGGCGCGCACGCCCACGCCCTGCTCGATGTCGAAGCTGCCGCTCTTGACGATGCCCTCCTCGAGCGAAAACGACTCGCTGCGCGTGTACTGGAAGTACAGGTCCGCGTAGTCGGCCTTGTGCTCGAAGATGGTCGCGAGCGCGCTGTGCAGCTTGGCCTCGTCCAGGTCGTAGGGGTCGAGCAGCAGTCGCTTGGCGGTGGCAAGACGGTCGAGCGCCGGGTCGTTGAGTTTCATCGTGTATGCAGCCGGGAGTCGGGAGTCCGGAGTCGGGAGCGCAAGGCGGTGGCCGATCGGGTCGATGAACGCAATCCGCAATCCGCGCTTCGCAGCCCGAATCAGAGCACGCGATGCCTCAACGCCGGCAGATCGGTGCGCATCTGCGCGATGCGTCGGGTATCGACGTCGCCGATCACCAGCCCGGGGCCGGTTGCGAGGGATGCGACCACTTCGCCCCAGGGGTCGATCAGCATCGTGTGGCCGAAGGTCGCGCGGCCGTTTTCGTGCTGTCCGCCCTGCGCCGGCGCCAGCACGTAGCACAGGTTTTCGATCGCCCGCGCGCGCAGCAGCGTTTCCCAGTGCGCGCGGCCGGTGGTTGCCGTGAAAGCGGCGGGCACCAGGATCAGATCCGGCGCCTTGCCGTCGGCCGCGAGCGCGCGATACAGCTCCGGAAAACGCAGGTCGTAGCAGACCGAAAGCCCGACCTTCAGCCGAGGTCCGTCCGGCGGCGCGCACTCGAAGCTCGTCACGCGATCGCCCGGCGCGATGGTGCGCGCCTCGTCGTAGCTTTCCGCGCCGCGCGAAAACGCGAACAGATGGATCTTGTCGTAACGCGCGAGGCGTGCGCCGTCGGGACCGTAGACGAGCACCGAGTTTTTCACGCGGTCGGCCTGCGGTGCGACCAGCGGCACCGTGCCGCCGACGAGCCAGACGCCGTGCCGGCGCGCCTGCGCCGCCAGGAAGTCCTGGATCGGCCCGCGGCCGTCGGCTTCGCGCGCGGCCACCTTGTCCTCGTCGCGATGACCCATCAGGCAGAAGTACTCGGGCAGCGCGACGAGCTTGGCGCCCGCGGCCGCGGCCTGTGCGATCAGCGCCTCGGCGGCGCGCAGGTTGTCGTCGACGCGCGGTGTGGAAACCATCTGCGCCGCGGCGACGCGGACGGTATGCGGGGCGAGGGGCGTCGAAGACAGAACCGAACTCACGCTGGCTGTATCACTGCTTGCGGGCGTCGGCGGCGTCGGGCACGGTGCGTTCGCGGCGCTTGACATGCGGATCGGTCCACGAGCCGGACACCTCGTACTCGTAGGAAAAGGCCTTGGCGAGCGGGTCGCGCAACAGCATCTGCGCGAGGAACGTGCCCAAGCCGACGGCCGGATTGGCCAGCAGAGCATACACGAGCGATGCCGAGCGCGCGTCGATCTCGGGCAGCACGAGAACGCGCAGGTCCTGCGTTTCGGCCCGCAGATCGACGCTGCCTTCGATCAGCACGGTGGCCGAGACGCCGCGCATCTTGAAGTCGCGCGTGACCAGCGTTCCGCCCTTCAGTTCCGCGCTCGCGCTGATCTGGTCGAAGGCGAAGCCCTCGGAGAACACGTCGCGGAAGTCGAGCGCGATCCGCCGCGGCAGCGACTGCAGCGACATCACGCCCAGCAGCCGTCCGACGCCGGCATCCGCCTTGAGGAACTGTCCCTTCGCGGTCGCAAGCTGCAGCCGGCCCGCCAGCGACGGATAGTCGATCGCCAGCGGCGAGCCGCGCCACGCGAGCTCCCCGTCGAGTCTGCCGCTACCGTTGCGCACGGCATCGGCGATGCCGAGTCGTCCGAGCAGCGCGCCGGCGTTGCCGAACTCCAGCGACATCGTCATCGTCATCCGGCGCGGCGCGTTCGGCGCCGCGTTCGCCTCGCGCTCCCAGCGGCCGGTCGCCGTCAGACGCCCGTCCGGATTGACGATTTCCAGCTTCTGCATCTGCCAGGCGTTGCCGCCGTTCGCTGCGACGTTCTGCGCGGCGAGCTCGAGCCGGCCGAGCTTGCGGCCGCCCAGCTCGAAGCTGTCGACGATGACGTCGAGCGCGGGGATCTCGACCGGCGGCGCGTCGAGCAGTTCGACGACCTGGTCGCGCTGCGCATCGGGAATCGTCAGACGCGCTAGCCGCGCGCTGACGCGCCCCGGGGCTGCTCCCGCGCCGGGCCGCCACGCCAGCGCGCCGGTGGCGTGATCCGAGACCACGTTCGCGTTCCACTGGCCGTCGGCGGCGCGCGTGGCGCCGAGCACCACGTTGGCGATCGGCTTGCCGGCGATGACCAGCTCGCGGACGCGCAGCGCGAGCAAATCGGGCATCGCGCCGTCGCCCGCGCGCGCAGACGCGGCGCCCCCCGAACCGATGCCTTCGAGCAACGACAGCCAGCGGTCGACGTCGAGCCGCGCCAGGTTCACGCTTGCGAGCACGCCGGCTTCGGGCATCGGGACCGCCTCGCCGATGCCGATCGCCCCGCGCGCCACGCGCATCGCGCCGCTCGCGTCGCGCGCGCGCTCCAGGCGCAGCGCGAGCAGCGCGCCCGCGGCGACGCGCAGGCTGTCGCGGTCGGGTCCGACGGGCGTCAATTCGAAGCGCAGCGGCAGCGCATCCGCTGCCACCTTGCGCGCCGGCGCGGGCAGATCGAACGACCAGCCGACGAGGTCCGTGTCGATGCGGATCTCCGGTCGCTTGCCGCGCACGGTCACGCTGCCCGTGTAGCGCGCCGTTCCCTGCGCGCGGTCGAGCAGCCGTTGCGTGAGCGCGTGCCCGACCGTGCGCTTCACACCCTGCGGCGTGGCCGTGCCCGCGGCGGTGATGGTGATCGTTCCGTCCGGAGCGGTGCCTCCGTTGAGCACGACCTGTCCGCCGACGAAGTTCGCGGCGACGTCGGCGAGCCGCAGCGAGCGCTCGGTGAACTCGACGCGCCCCGCCGCGCGCGCAAACGGCGGGATGTCCGCGCCGAGCGCGATGTCGCTGTTCTTGAAGGTCACGCTGCCGGCGACCCGTGTGGCGCGCGCATCACCGAGCGGAATGTCCAACTTCAGCTCGAGCCGGCCAGTACCGCTCGCCCGCGCGCCGGCAAGAAAGTCGCCGAGCCAGGCGCCGACCGGCGAAGCGTTGACGTACCGCAGCATGTCGGCCAGCGCGCCGTTGGCTTGGCCGCCGATCAGAAGATGCGCATCGCGCGCGCCGAGGTCCGGAATGTCGACCTTCACGTTGGCCAGCTGCACCCCGAAAATCGATCCGCGCCGGCCGGTGATCGACATGCGCTGCCGTTCGAACAGCAGTTCGCCGTCGATGCCTTCGATGCGCGGCCAGCGTCGGTCCTGCAACTGCCGCCGCGACGCGCTTGCGGCGCGCTGCGCGTTGGCGTCGCGATCGGGGTCTGCGCCGCCGTCCCGGGGCATGTAGTCGAGCGTGCCGTTGCGCACGCGCGCTTGCACGCGGAACACGCCGGTCTTCGGATCGTGGAAAGGAAAGTCGGACAGGTCGCCGCGCAGCCGGAAGCTGCCGTCGACGGCTTCGCCGGCGACGAGCGCGCGGCGCAGCCAGGCGCGCGTGTTCGCGCCGGCGACCAGCGGCACGTACTTGTGCGCGGCGCGCGCCTGCGCGCGCACGATGCGGCCGCCCAAGTCGACGAGCCCCGGTCCTTTGCCGCCGCTGCGGTACGAGCCGCTGGCATTGACTTCGACCTCGTCGTTGGACGCCGAGAAGTTGTCGATACGCAGATCGAAGCGTGGCCGCGTGGTCCAGTACACGCGAGTGGCGAGCTGGCGGAACGACAGCCGCGGCTCTTCGAAGACGCCGGGAAACGCCAGCGCCGCATCGTGCGCGTCGACCTGCACCGTGCCGCCGGCTTCGGTCGCCTCGATCGAGCCGGCCAGGTTCTCGAAGCCCGGCAGGCCGGCGCGCGGCTTGCCGCTCGCGGTCAACGGCGGTTCGGGCGGCTGTCCGGTCGATCCCAGCCCGTCGAAGCGCGAGCGCAGCGCAAAGCGGCTCGGTGCGGCGGGCTCGCCTTCCCAGGCGAGCTTCAGGTCCGAAAGCCGCCCGCGCACCGCATGGCGCGCGGCAAACGCGCGCAGATCGCGCGCGAGCGGCACGTGCGCGGCCAGCGCGCTCAGCGTGTCGAGCGAAAGGACGTTCGCTTCCAGCTCGCCGCGCGGCGGCCGCCCGTCGCCGGCACGCGTCAGCCGCAGCCGCAGGTCGGTCGGCGGCAGCGCGAAGTCGTCGGCCTGCAGCGAAAAGCGCGCGAGCGCGAGCTCCTGCCCGCCCTCGAAGTCGTTGCCCCAGACGCGCTGGGTGAAGCGGCCCTGCACGCCTGCCAGACGCAGCGGCTCAAGATCCGCGCCGAGCCGTGCGTCGACCGCGGCGAGCGCCAGATCCGCCGTGAAGCGCGTGGCGGCGAGCGCGTCGAAGTCGAGCCAGGCGCGCAGCGCGCCCTGCGCGTGCGCGATCTCGATGGACGCGGGCAGCGCGCGCGCCAGCCGCGCGATGCGCGCGACATCGGCGTAGTCCATCTGCGCGAACACGCGCCCGGACCAGTGCCGCAGGTCGGACGGGCGTTGGCCCCAGCCGTGGTCGAACCGCGCGCGCACGTCGATCGGGCTCGCCAGATCGGCCGGTGGGCGCGCCTGCAGCGCGACGCGGTGCGAGCGGAAACCGGCTTCGAGCACGATGTTCACGTCTTCGAACGCAAGCGTCTCCCGGCTCGCCTGCGTCTCGTCGGCATAGCGCAGCGTGGCGTGGCGGATCGCGATGCGGCGCTGCGAGAGCACCCAATCGGCCGCACCGCCGCCGCCTCCGCCGGCCGGATCGATCGTGAAGCCGGCGACAACGAAGCGCCCGTCGATCAGCCGTCGCACGTGAAGCTCCGGCGCCAAGACCGACAGCGACGCGAAGCGCAGTCCGAGCGCGGGCACGCTCGCCCACGACACCGTCGCCTCGAGTTGCGGCAGCGCCAGCCGCACCGCGCCGTGCGCGTCGAGCAGCCGCACGTCGTCGAAACGCAGGTGCGGATTGAACGCGCGCCAGCTCGCGTCGATGCGGCCGACCCGAACGTCGGCGCCGAGCAGCCGGCTCGCCTCGCGTTCGAGGGCCGGACGGTACTCGTCGATGCGCGGCATCAGCCAGTAGCGCGCGGCGAGCAGCAGCGCGCCGAACGCGAAGTAGGCGACGAGCGCGGCGACGAACGATGCCTTCAGCGTCCAGCGCAGGCCGCGCACGCAACCGGCGCCGAAGCGCTGCGCGAGCGTGCGCTCGGTCGCCTCGACCGCCTCCTCGACCGCGTGCTCGAGCTGCGCGAGCGCCGCAGTCGCGGGCGACGCGGGTTCGGAGCGGCGCGGGTCTTCGGGCTTCACGGGCAGCAGCGGTGGCAGGCGCCGTCAACGCAGGGTTGTCGTTCGCGGACTTACAATGCGCGAC
>FWWM01006555.1_pt1 | contig 24264 bp, 27 predicted proteins | sample 2228351 | NCBI WGS metagenome assembly FWWM01 (sample SAMEA103939774, study PRJEB20133) | metagenome
GCGCGACTGCTCTTGCCGCTCGGCGTCTGTACGCTTCCCGCGTTTCTGCTCTTGGGCGTCGGTCCGATGCTGCTGTCGGTCCTCTCGGGCGCGACGCCCGTGCTCGGTGCCCCCTGACGTGCCCGCCCATCACCGATCGAAGGAGACGAAATGACACAGTCCACACCCACCGCGCTTCCGCGGTTGACCCGTCGCCGCGCCGCGGCGCTCTATGAGGCCGACGAAGGAGCGGCGACGGCGGAGTATGCGGTGGCCACGATGGCCGCCGTCGCTTTTGCCGGGTTGCTGGTGGTCATCATGCGCTCGGACGAAGTCCGCGGCATCCTGACCGACCTGGTCCGCCGTGCGCTGACGGTCGCATGATCAGGCGGCGCGACGACCGGGGATCGGTCACGGCCGAGTTCGCGGTCGTCGTGCCCGCTGTCGTCCTCATCATCGCACTGACGGCAGGGACGCTCTCGGCCTCGGGCCACCGGGTGCGCCTCGAGCAGGCGGTGGCGCAGGCGGCGCGCCTCATCGCACGGGGAGAGGGAGAAGCGCGCGCCGGCGCCGTCGTCGCGGCGATCGCCGGTGCAGCAGCGACCCGCATCCACGAGGACGGCAGGGTGGTGTGCGTCGAGGCGACCGCGACGGTCGCCCTTCCGCTGCCGCTCCCGCCGCTCCGTGCGGTCTCGTGCGCACTGTCGGGCGGTCGCTGAGATGAGACGCCGCTGATGTCGGGCCTTGCGCTCTCGGTCGGTGCGCTCGCGGTCACCGTCACCCTTGCCGTGGGGTGCGCCTCGCTGGGTGCTGCGGCAGCACATGCGACGCGACTGTCGGCGACGGCGGATGCCGCGGCTCTCGCCGCCGCCGATACCGCGTCCGGGCTCCTCTCCGGCATCCCCTGTGAGCGGGCGGCCGAGGTCGCGGCCCGTGGTGGGGCATCGCTGAGCGCGTGCGACATGGACGGCCTCGTGGCGACGGTCCACATCGAGGCGGGTTTCGGGCTTCTGCCGGCGGCGGCGCGTGCCCGCGCCGGGCCGCCGCCCTGACCGGCGGGCGCTGCTCCCAGCATCCTCATGTCCACGCGGTGTGTATGGTGTGCATCGAAGAAAGGACGCCACGTGGCAGCGCGCACGGCAACCGGCAAGAAGCTCGTCATCGTCGAGTCTCCGACGAAGATGAGGTCCATTCAGGGGTACCTGGGTGACGGATACGAGGTCCTCAGCTCGGTGGGTCACATCCGTGATCTCGCCGAGAAAAAGGACATCCCGGCCGAACTGAAGAAGACCTCGGTCGGCAAGTACTCCATCGACATCGAGAACGGATTCACTCCTCTTTATGTGGAGAGCGACCGCGGCAAGAAGACCGTCGCCGAGCTGAAGCGTGCGCTGAAGACCGCCGACGAACTCCTCCTCGCGACGGATGAGGACCGCGAAGGCGAAGCCATCGCGTGGCACTTGCTCGAGGCGCTCAAGCCGAAGGTCCCGGTCAAGCGCATGGTGTTCCACGAGATCACGAAGGATGCCATCCGCGCCGCCGTCGACAACACGCGCGAGCTCGATCTCGCGCTCGTCGACGCGCAGGAGACCCGTCGCATCCTCGACCGCCTCTACGGGTGGGACGTGTCCGACGTCACGCGCCGCAAGGTCGGGCAGGGAACCTCCGCCGGACGCGTGCAGTCCGCAGCGACCCGTCTTGTCGTCGACCGTGAACGTGAGCGTATGGCGTTCGTCTCGGCGTCGTATTGGGATGTCGAAGCGGTCGCAGGCGCCGCCGGTGACGCCTTCGGTACGCGGTTGGCCCGACTCGACGGCGCTCCGCTCGCGCGCGGCACGGATTTCGACGATCGCGGAGAACTGAAGAAGGCCGTCGTCGTCCTCACCGAGACGCAGGCCCGCGAGCTCGCCGCGGCAATCGAGGCCGACGGGTCCGCCGCGGTCACGGCTGTCGAAGCCAAACCCGGCACACGCAGCCCCAAGCCGCCCTTCACCACGTCGACGCTACAGCAAGAGGCCGGACGCAAGCTCTCGATGAGCGCCAAGCACGCCATGGGCGTCGCTCAGCGGCTCTACGAAAAGGGCTACATCACGTATATGCGTACCGACTCGACAGCACTGTCGACGCAGGCGATCGCTGCGGCGCGCACGCAGGCTGTCGCACTGTACGGCGATCGTGCCGTGCCGCCGAACCCGCGCAGCTACCGCAACAACAGCAAGAACGCGCAAGAAGCCCACGAAGCGATCCGACCCTCCGGCGAAGAGTTCCGTACGCCGTCTTCGGTGTCGTCCGCACTCGACCGTGACGAACTGCGCCTCTACGACCTCATCTGGAAGCGCACGATCGCCAGCCAGATGTCGGATGCGAAGTACGAGACCACCACGATCACGCTCGAGACCTCGGCGGCCGGCCAGGTGGCGGCGTTCACGGCCTCCGGCACCGTCTACACCTTCAAGGGATTCCTCGAGGCATACGAAGAGGGTCGCGACGAGAAGCGAGCCGACTCGGACCGTGACGAGGACCAGTCCCTGCCGATTCTCGCGGTCGGTGATGTGCTTCAGCTGACCGACATCGACCCGAAGGGTCACGCCACCAGCCCGAAGCCGCGCTACACCGAGGCGAGCCTCGTGAAGGCGCTGGAAGAAAAGGGCATCGGACGCCCGTCGACGTTCGCGAGCATCATCGACGTCATCATCAACCGTGGCTACGTCACGAAGCGTGGTCAGGCACTCATACCGAGCTGGCTCGCCTTCAGCATCGTGCGTCTTCTGGAGCAGCACTTCGCCGACCTCGTCGATTACGACTTCACGGCCGCGCTGGAAGACGATCTCGACGCGATCGCGCGGGGAGAGCAGCAGCGTGTCGATTGGTTGAACGAGTTCTATTTCGGCTCGGACAACCACGTGGGCCTGCGCAACATCGTCGACAACCTCGGTGAGATCGATGCCCGCGAGATCAACGCGAACCCGATCGGTGACGTTGCGACGCTCCGCTTCGGCAAGTACGGTCCGTACCTCGACGTCCCCAACGAGGACGGCACGACCCGCATCGTCAACGTGCCGGAAGACCTGGCACCCGATGAGCTGACGCCCGCGAAGGCGCAAGAACTCATCGACGCTCCGATCGCGGGCGACCGTGTGCTGGGCCAGAACCCGGAAACGGGCCTCGACATCGTCGTGAAGGACGGCCGCTTCGGTCCGTACCTCGAAGAAGTCCTCCCGCCCGTGGAAGAGCCGGTCGTCGATCCCGACGCGCCGAAGAAGCGCGGCGCGAAGAAAGAGGTCGCGCCCAAGCCCCGTCGAGCATCGCTGTTCAAAAGCATGTCGCCGGAGACGATCGATCTCGACACGGCACTCAAGCTCTTCTCGCTGCCGCGCACCGTGGGGCTGGACCCGGAGACGCAGACGCCGATCACTGCCCAGAACGGCCCGTACGGCCCGTACATCAAGAAAGGCACCGACTCGCGGTCGATCGCCAGCGAAGACCTCATCTTCGACCTGACCCTCGAGCAGGCCCTCGAGATCTACGCGCAGCCGAAATACGCCAATCGCGCGGCGACGTCGATCAAGGAATTCGAAGCCGACCCGGTCAGCGAGAAGCCGATTCGCATCAAGGACGGCCGCTTCGGCGCGTACGTCACCGATGGCGCCACGAATGTGACGATCCCGCGTGGTCAGACGCCCGACGACATCACGTTCGAGATCGCGGTGCAGATGCTTGCCGACAAGCGCGCGAAGGGCCCTGCGCCCAGGCGGACGACCCGGCGCGCGGCGACGACGCGTAAGCCGGCCGCCAAGAAGAAGTGATGCCTGCAGGGCTCTGGATCACGTTCGAGGGCGGTGACGGGTCGGGCAAGACGACTCAAGCGGCGCTTCTCGAGGATTGGTTGCGCGATCAGGGGCGCACGGTCGTCCGCACCCGCGAGCCGGGCGGCACGGACGTCGGCAATCTCGTGCGCGACATCGTCCTGCACCATCGCGGAGATGTCGCGCCGCGCGCCGAGGCCCTGTTGTACGCGGCCGATCGCGCACACCATGTGGCCACGCTCGTCCGGCCCGCGCTCGCGCGCGGTGAAGTCGTGATCCAAGACCGCTATCTCGACTCGTCGGTCGCCTATCAGGGCGCCGGAAGAGTGCTGGATGCCGGCGAGATCCGGGAGCTGTCGCTCTGGGCGACGGAAGGCGCGCTCCCCGATGTGACCGTGCTGCTGGATTTGGATCCGGCATCCGCCCGTCGACGTCTGGATGCCGCCGACAAGCCCTTCGACCGCCTCGAAGCGGAGAAGGCCGAGTTCCACGAGCGCGTGCGCGCCGCATTCCTGGGCCTGGCGGCGGCCGAACCGGACCGTTTCCTCGTGCTGGATGCCTCTTTGCCCGTTGAGCACCTCGCCGCTGCCGTCCGTGCGCGCGTCGCCCTCGCGCTCGGGTGAGCGTCGGTGGCACCGCTTAGGCTGGATGCCATGACCGCCGCCGCTCCGCCCGCGCTCCCGTGGGGGGGTGTGTGGGGGCAGGATGAGGCGCTCGCTCAACTGCAGGCCGCCGCGAGCGATCCAGCTCAGCTCGCGCACGCGTGGCTCATCACCGGTCCGCCGGGGTCGGGACGATCGACTCTCGCGTACGCGTTCGCCGCGGCCCTGATCGCCGAGCCGGGGGATGACGCCGCGATGCGTCAGGTGTTGGCCGGAACACACCCGGATCTGATGGCGCTGCGCACCGAAGGCGTGATCATTTCGATCAAGGATGCCCGTGGCCTCGTCGAGCGTTCCTACTTTTCGCCGTCCCTGGGGCGCTATCGCGTCATGGTCATGGAAGATGCCGACCGGATGGTCGAACGTACGAGCAACGTACTGCTGAAGGCTCTCGAAGAACCGCCCGAGCGCACCGTGTGGATCCTCTGCGCGCCGAGCGATGCCGATCTCCTCCCGACGATCCGCTCCCGCGTGCGCACGGTGCGCTTGCGTGAGCCGGAGGTGGCCGATGTCGCGCGCCTGATCGCCCTGCGCACGGGCGTCGATGACGCGACGGCTGAGCAGTCCGCGCGCCTCTCCCAGCGTCACATCGGTATGGCGCAGCGGCTGGCGACGGACGCCGATGCCCGTGCTCGACGGGAGGAGACCCTCCGGCGTGTTCTCGCGGTGCGTGGCGTGGGCGATGCGGTCGAGGCTGCGGCACGGATCGTGCAGCTCGCCACGGATGACGCCAAAGCTCTGACCTCCGAGCGCGACGAGGTCGAGCGTGCGACGTTGCTGCGCACGCTCGGGATCGCCGCGGGCGCCGCCGTACCTCCGGCGGTGCGCGGTCAGTTGAACGCCCTCGAGGACGATCAGAAGCGGCGCGCGACGCGGAGCCTGCGCGACGGCATCGATCGGGTGCTCACCGACCTCGAGTCGATGTTCCGCGATGCGCTCATGCTGCAACTCGGGCGGTCGGGCGATCTCATCAATCGCGAGTTGGAGGACGAACTCACGGCCCTCGCCACGTCCTGGACGCCGCCCCGCACCCTCACGGTTCTTGACCGGATCTCCGCGACCCGTTCGAACCTGGAGGGCAACGCCGCCCCGGTACTCGCCCTCGAAAGCATGCTCGTCACCGTTGCGAGTGGAAGGACTCCGTGAAGTACCCCCGACGCCTTCTCGCCGCGATCGCCGGACTGGCGGTGGCCGCCGTCGCTCTCACCGGGTGCCTCTACGCGGCCATTCCGCCCGAGGGTGCAGCGACACCGGCACCGAGCCGCGAACCGGACCTGAACGGCGTCCCCGCCGGATTCGAGGAGTTCTATGGACAGGCTCTCGACTGGCAGAGCTGCGTGGGTGTGGATGCGGGCTCGTACGACTGCGCCACGGTGACGGCGCCGCTGGACTGGGCGGATGCGGGTGCGGGGACCATCGAACTGGCGATCATCCGCCGTGCGGCGACCAGCGGCACCGCGCTCGGGTCGCTGCTGACGAACCCCGGTGGTCCGGGAGCGAGCGGATATGACCTCGTTGCCGACTCCGCAACCTCCGCGGTCAGTGCACGGGTGCTCGACGCCTACGACGTGATCGGCTTCGATCCGCGGGGTGTCGGGCGTTCGTCCGCGGTCGCCTGCCTTGACGCGCCCGAGATGGATGCGATGCTCTACGACATCCCCGCCGACCCGCGCGGGAGCGACGGCTGGACGGCTGAACTCACTGAACGCAACATCGGCTTCGTCGAGGCGTGCGAGGCGAACTCCGCCGGCATCCTTCCGCACATCACGACGGACAATTCGGCCCGCGACATGGACCTGTTGCGCGGGGTGCTCGGAGACGAGACCCTCAACTACCTCGGCTACTCGTATGGGACGTTCCTCGGCGCGACCTACGCGAAGCTGTTCCCCGAGCGCGTCGGCCGCCTGGTGCTCGACGGCGCGATCGATCCCTCGGTGTCGGGCCTCGAGGTCGGGACGACGCAGGCGGTCGGGTTCGAGTCGGCGTTGCGGGCGTACATGGCCGACTGCGTGGGTGGGAGAGACTGTCCGTTCGGCGGCACGGTGGAGGAGGCGATGACCGACCTCTCGACGCTCCTGGCGAGCGTTGACGCGAACCCGATCCCCGGCTCAGATGGACGCATGCTCGGCGCCGACAACCTGATGACCGGCATCATCGCCGCGCTCTACGCCGAGGCGAGCTGGCCCTACCTCTCGCGAGCGCTCTCGGACGCCCTCCAGGGTGACGGGTCGACGGCGTTGCAACTGGCCGACTTCTACAACGGGCGCAACCCCGACGGGACGTACTCCGACAACTCGACCGAAGCGTTCCGGGCCTACAACTGCATGGATTACCCCCTCGACACGTCCGCTGCCGATGAGGATGCTGCGAGCGCGAGGATCGCGGCGGAAGCGCCCACGATCGCGCCGTACTGGCAGGGCGTGGATGTCTGCGCCGTGTGGCCGTATCCGCCGACCGGAGTGCGCGAGAAGATCAGCGCCGACGGTGCGGCTCCGATCCTCGTCGTCGGTACGACGAACGATCCGGCGACTCCCTATTCATGGTCGGTGTCGTTGGCCGAGCAGCTGTCGTCCGGCGTGCTGATCACGCGTGAGGGCGAAGGGCACACCGGTTACAACAAGGGCAACGTGTGCGTCGACGCTGCGGTCGAGGACTATCTGGTCGATGGCACGGTGCCCACCGCCGACGTGACCTGCGGGGCCTGAGGGCGCCCCAGATCAGCGCCGGAGAACGCGGCGGGCCAGGGCATTCCCCAGGAACTGCACGGCTTGAACGATCACGACGATGATCAGCACCGCCGACCACGTCACCCACGGGTTGAACTGCTTGAACCCGTAGTTGATCGCGAACTCACCCAGGCCTCCGGCGGCGACGGCTCCGGCCATGGCCGTCATGTCGACCAGTGCGACCACGATGAACGTGTAGCCGAGGATCAGGGGCCCCAGTCCTTCGCGCGGAACGAGGCGGAAGAGAATGCGCGACCGGCTCGCCCCGGCGGCGCGGGCGGCCTCGATCACGCCGGGACGGACCGTGAGGAGGTTCTGCTCGACGATGCGGCTGATCGCGAACAGTGACGCGATCGTGATGGCGAAGATCCCGAAGGTGACGCCGATGCCGGGGACACCGACGCTCCGCGCGAGCGGCTGTACCGCGGCCAGCAGGATGATGAACGGAATCGGTCGGATCGTGTTGACGATGACGTTGAGAATTCCGAAGACTGCGCGATTCGGGAAGAGGCTCCCCGGCCGGGTGGCATACAGCGCCATCCCGAGGATGAGCCCGCCGAGGCCGCCGAGGATGAGAGCGGCGCTGGCGACGTAGAGGGTCTCTGTCGTGGCTTCCCACAGCTCCGGCAACAGCTCGATGAGCCTATCCACGGTTGTCCTCCTCGGTCAGGGTGGCAAAGCCCGCGGCCGCCGAAATAGCGCGATCCACCGCATCCGGCGCACCGGTGAGGGCGAGCGTCAGATGGCCGAAGACACGGCCCCGGATGTCGTTGATCCCGCCGTGGACGACTTCGAAACGCACGCCTTCGTGAGCGAGCGCCGCGAACACGTCGGCCTGGGCGGCCGTTCCTTCGCGGACATCGAGCGTCACGATGCGCCCCGGGTGCCGTTCGCGCAGCACCGCGAGATCTTCACCCGTCGGGACGTCTTCGATGATGCTCGACACGAAGCGTGCCGTCGCCGCGTGCTGAGGCGCGGAGAGGATGTCGAAGACCGCGCCCTGTTCGATCACGCGACCGTGCTCCATCACGACGACGCGATCGGCGAGGGTGCGGATGACGTCCATCTCGTGCGTGATGACGAGGATCGTGATGCCGAGCTCAGCGTTCACGCGCTTGAGGAGGGCGAGCACTTCGCTGGTCGTATCGGGATCGAGGGCGCTGGTCGCTTCGTCGGCGAGGAGGATGCGGGGGCTCGTGGCGAGTGCCCGGGCGATGCCGACCCGCTGCTTCTGGCCGCCGGAGAGCTGTTCGGGGTAGTTCTTCGCCTTGTCGGCGAGGCCGACGAAGGCCAGCAACTCGGCGACGCGCGCACGGATCTCACCGCGGGGCCGTCCGGCGACTTCGAGGGGATAGGCGACGTTTCCCGCGACCGTGCGGGAGTCGAACAGGTTGAACTGCTGGAAGATCATCCCGATGTCACCGCGGAGGAGCCGCAGATCGCGCTCGCTGAGGCGGGTGATGTCGGTGCCGTCGATCTCGACAGCGCCCGATGAGGGCGTCTCGAGCGCGTTGACGAGGCGGAGGACGGTCGACTTGCCGGCGCCGGAGTATCCGATGATGCCGCAGATCTCGCCCGCGGCGATCTCGAGCGTGACGTCGTCGACCGCGACGACGGGCGCGGCGCCTTTGCTGGACGGCGGGAAGGCCTTGGTCACGCCCGTGAGGCGGATGAAGGTCATGGTGACTCCTGGGTGACACGCGGATGCGGCCCGTTCGGGGAACGGGCCGCATCCGGAACGGGGTGTTACTGCTGGGCGCGGATCGAGTCCTCGGTGTCCGTCAGCGAGGTGACGAGGTCGGCGACCGGCGTGGTGAGGAGCACGGCCGTGCCGCTGGAAGCCTCGACCACACCATCCTGAACAGCCTGGGTCTCCTGATAGATCTGGACGAGCTTCAGGTAGGTGGGGTTCTCGGCATCCTCAGCCTTCGCCGCGAAGATGTTGATGTAGGGGAAGGCCGACTCGTCGGCCGGGTCATCCTGGGCCAGGAGCTGGTCGCTCGTGAGTCCGGACTTCGCGACGAAGTCGTTGTTGACGACGGCGCCGGCGAAATCGGGCAGCGAGGAGGCGGTGAAGTCCGCGGCGACCGCTTCCACGTTGACCTTCGAGCCGTCTTCGATGTCGGCGACGGTCGAGAAGATCGAGCCGCCATCCTTCAGTTCGATGAGGCCGGCCGACTGGAGGACCAGCAGCGCGCGTGCCTGGTTGGACTCGTCGTTGGGGACGGCGATCGTGTCGCCGTCGGCGATGTCGTCGACATCGGAGTACTTCGTGGAGTAGAGGCCGAGCGGGTAGATCGCCGTCGCCCCGATGGGCTGCAGGTCGTCGTCCGCCGCGACGTTGTAGGTCGCGAGATAGATGATGTGCTGGAACTGGTTGAGGTCCAGTTCACCCGCAGACAACGCGGGGTTGGGCTGGTCGTACGAGTCGAAGTTCACGATCTCGACCTCGATGCCCTCCGCCGCGGCGGCCTCGGTGTAGGTCTCCCAGTACGGGTCGCCCGCGCCGACGACGCCGATCCGGACGGTCTCGGTCGCCGCTCCGTCGGTGGCTGCCGGATCGCTCGAGCCCCCGGCGCACGCGCCGAGCAGGAGGGCGAGCGGGAGGGCCAGCGCGGCGGCCGCCAGACCCTTGCCGCGGAGAATGGTGGGCTTCGACATGGTGGTGCTCCTTGTGGTTCGGGGCACCGCGGGGCGCAGTCCAGTGACGACCGCGCTCGCCTCGTCGCGGTGCCGTTTCGACGGTAGAGGCAAGCGGGCGACCAGGCCAATCCGGACGTAACAAGTCGACACCCCGGAGGCATCTGGCGCCGGTTCGCGACCGACCGATCCACCCTGTAGGATCGATGATCGTGCATGGCGCTCCGGCGACTTGCGCCACCTTAGCTCAGTGGTAGAGCAGCTCACTCGTAATGAGCAGGCCGTCAGTTCGATCCTGACAGGTGGCTCCATCAGTTCCCCCGAGAGGAGAACGCCGTGGATCGCACGGTCGACATCCTCTTCGAGATCTTCACGTGGGTCGGTTTCGGCGGATTCCTCACGCTCGGTGTGGTCGCCGTGATCGTGTGGGCCGCCGACGGCACGTGGATGCCGGCCGAGGCGATCGTGGACCGTGACAGCGGCGAGCCGATCCTCCGCTGGTTCGACGCCGACGGCGACGCCAACAGTGCCGTGCCGGCATCGTCGGACCATGCAGCGGTCGCGTCTCGGGCGACGGTGCCGATCTGGTATCGACACGGGTGGCGTGATCGCATGCGGCTGACTCCCCGCCCACCGGCGCTTCGCGCGGCAGTGATCGGCGCCGTCGCGATGTTGGCGCTGGCGATCGTGTCGTTCGTTGCCGGATGGATTGTGCTCGCGGCTGCCAGCTGACGAGACGCCGACTCACGCGGAATCGGATTGTACGACAGGGGAGATTGCTAGATAAGCTAGCAATATGAGTTCGACTCCCTCGCGCTGGTTGCGCATCGGCATCCCCTCGCTCCTGGTCCTCATCTGGCTGGTGGGCGGATCAATGGGGGGTCCGACGTTCGGCCGCATCGACGAGGTGGCCACCAACGACCAGTCATCCTTCCTTCCCGCCAGCGCCGAAGCCACCCAAGTGCAGGAGCGGCTTGCGGACTTCACCGGCGGTGACACGATCCCCGCCGTCGTGGTGATCACGGGGGAAGGAGAGCTTTCGACTGAGCAGCAGGCTCAGATCAACGAGGCAGTCACGAGCCTCGGGGACATCGAAGGTGTGGGCGAGATCTCACCCGCACTGCTGTCGGAGGACGCAGAAGCCGCGCAGGTCTTCGTGCCGATCGACACCAGCGGTGAGGTCGACGCGACGGTCGAGGAGATCCGAACGGCGCTCACCGAAGACCTTCCAGACGGGTTGGATGCGTGGGTCACGGGCCCTGCGGGGTTCACCGCTGACCTCGTGAAGGGCTTCCTCGGCATCGACGGGCTGCTCCTCGGTGTCGCGCTCGGCGCCGTCTTCATCATTCTGGTGATCGTCTACCGATCGCCCTTGCTCCCGATCCTCGTGCTGCTGACGTCGGTGTTCGCGCTGTGCGTTGCGATTCTGACCGTGTTCTGGCTCGCGAAGGCCGACATCGTCGTGCTCAATGGGCAGGTACAGGGGATTCTGTTCATCCTCGTGATCGGCGCGGCCACCGACTATGCCCTGCTCTATGTGGCCCGCTTCCGGGAGGCGATCGGATCGGGCCTTCGCCGATGGGATGCGACGGTACGAGCGTGGAAAGGCGCGTTCGAGCCGATCGTCGCCTCCGGTGGCACAGTCATCGCGGGGCTCTTGTGCTTGTTGTTGAGCGACTTGGCGAGCAACCGGGCGCTCGGCCCGATCGCGTCGATCGGCATCGCGTTCTCCGTGCTGGCGGCACTGACTTTCCTCCCCGCGCTCCTCGCGCTCGTGGGACGCGCCGCATTCTGGCCCTTCATCCCGAAGGCCGGAGCGACAGATCTTCCCGACGATCTCACGCAGCCGGTCAAGGGTTTCTGGCCGCGACAGGCGCGCTTCGTCGCCCGGCATGCCCGACCCATCTGGATTCTCTCCACGGTCGTGCTGTTGGCGGCATCCGTCGGAGTGCTGCAGTTGAAGGCCGATGGAGTTCCGGCCAGCGACCTCGTGCTCGGCGTGTCCGAGGCTCGTGACGGGCAGGATGTCCTCGCGGAACACTTCCCCGGCGGCTCCGGCAGCCCGGTCTACGTCATGGTCGCGGAGGGTGACGTCGCGGGCGTCGTCGAGGTTCTTGAGGCGGATGCCGGTGTCGACGGCGTCGCCGTGGTGTCGGCCGACAGTCCCACGGGGCAGGCCTCGGTCACGCTGGAAAACGGAGCGCCGGTCTTCACTGTCCAAGGTCCTCCGGGTGCGGCGGCGCCGTCACCGACTGTCTCCGACGGTGATGTCCTCGTCGTCGGGACGCTCACCGACACCGCCGACTCCGTGGCCGCGGAAGAGACCGTCCGGTCTCTGCGCGCGGAGCTCACGAGTTCTCTCGGCGAGGGTGTGGCGCTCGTCGGCGGAACAACGGCCGTCGACGTAGACACCAACGACACGTCGATCCGCGACCGTACGGTGATCATTCCGACGATCCTCGTCGTGATCCTGCTGATCCTCATGCTTCTCTTGCGCTCGGTGCTCGCGCCGGTGCTGCTGATCCTGAGCGTCATCCTGTCCTTCGGCGCGGCGCTCGGCGTCAGCGCCCTCGTCTTCACCCACGTGTTCGGCTTCCCCGGGGGCGACCCGGCCGTACCGCTCTACGGATTCGTCTTCCTCGTCGCGCTCGGCGTGGACTACAACATCTTCCTGATGTCTCGTGTGCGCGAGGAGTCCCTCGTTCACGGCACGAGACCCGGGATCTTGCGCGGTCTCGTGGCGACCGGCGGTGTGATCACGTCGGCCGGTCTGGTGCTGGCGGCGACGTTCGCGGCGCTCGGCGTGATTCCGATCTTGTTCCTGGCGCAACTCGCGTTCATCGTCGCGTTCGGTGTGCTGCTCGACACGTTCCTGGTGCGTTCGCTGCTCGTGCCGGCCGTCTCGTACGACATCGGCAAGGCCATCTGGTGGCCGTCGAAACTGTCGCGCACCGACGCATCCGCGCCGGAGCCGGTGCCGGCGATGACCCGAGCGGAGTACCGAGCTACGCTCGAAGAATGACCCGGGCCCTCTTCATCGTCGACGTCCAGAACGACTTCACCGAGCACGGTGCGCTCGGCGTCGACGGCGGAGATGCCGTCGCAGAGCGCATCACCGCCTTTTTGGCCGCGCACGCGGACGAGTACGAGATCGTGGTCGCTTCGCGGGATTGGCATGAGGGTGACTCGGACAATGGCGGGCATTTCTCCGCCGAGCCCGACTTCATCGACACCTGGCCACCGCACTGCGTCGCAGATACGGACGGTGCGGCCTATGACGAGGGCTTCGATACCTCCGCCGTGACGCACCATCTGAAGAAGGGGCAGGGGAGACCCGCCTATTCGCTCTTCGAGGGGCGTACCGACGAGGGGCGCACGGCGAGCGCGCTGCTGGACGAGCACGGGATTCTCGACGTCGACATCGTCGGAATCGCCACGGACTATTGCGTGCGAGCCTCGGCGCTGGATGCCGTCGCTGCGGGTCGCCGCATCCGCATCTTCACCGACCTGATCGCGGGTGTCCACGTGGAATCCAGCGATGCTGCCCTTGCCGAACTCGCCCACGCGGGCGCCGAACTCCGGGAGAGTAGCCGATGAGCACACCCGCCGGTTGGTATCCCGATCCCTCCGGCGTCGCCGGAACGAGATGGTGGGACGGCGCGCAGTGGACGTCGCACGCGCACCCCCCGGCCTATCCGGCCGGTGGCTACGCCGCGGTTCCCGCGCCACCCGCGAAGGTCGAAGTGCCGACCAGCACGGTGTGGGTGTGGCTGGCGATCGCCGCGTCGGGCCTGCCGTACTTCACGATCTTCCTGATGGACTGGCACGGCTTCATCGACGCGATCGTGGCGAGTGCTACCCGTGGTGTCGAGTCTTCCTACCTCCTGTCATGGCAACTGAACTCGCTGCTGGTCTCATTGATCAGCTGGGGGGCCATCGCGCTGTACATCCTCTTCAGCTGGCTCGACTGGCGAGAACTGCGCAAGCGGGGAATCGTCCGGCCGTTCCACTGGGCCTGGGCCTTCTTCGGCCTGCTGACCTTCGGCGTCGCGGTCTACATGATCGGGCGCGCGGTCGTCCTGCGCGCGCGCACCGTGAAGGGGTCGTGGGCGCCTTTGTGGGTCTGGATCGGCGTGACCGTCGTCGGCTACATCGCCGTGTTCGCGTGGGTCTTCTGGTTCATGGGAACCCTGTTCTCCGCTCTCGGCCCCTACCTGACCTACAGCTGATCCGTCTTAGGGACGGACGCGGACCGAGCGCCCTTCGAAGCTGACGACATCGCCGATCTGCAACTGGCGTCCACGACGTCGATCGACCTCACCGTTCACGGTGACGAAGCCGTCGATGATCGCTTCTTTCACATCGCCGCCCGAGTCGAGCACCCCCGCGAACTTCAGGAACTGACCGAGCCGAATGCTGTCGCCCCCGATCGGGATGTCATCAATGGGCGGTTGATTCGTCATGTCGAGAATGCTACGCCAGGCACGCGTGTGCCCTCTTCGGGAGCTCCTAGGCTTGGCTCATGACCACCCCACGGAACACGGCACAGCAGCGCATTCTTCGGGTCCATCGCGTCCTGCATCCGGGTTTCGGCACGGAGGCCGCGGTCTACGGCACGATTCTCGTGAGCGGGCTCGTGGCCGTCTCTTCGGCGCACGGGGAGACATCTGCGGTGGTTCTGTTCACTGTGGGAGTGACCGTCCTCGTGTTCTGGGGTGCTCATGTCTACGCGGGGACCGTAGCCCGGCTCGGAGCGCGGCCATCCGATGGCGGGGCCGATGTCGTCGGCCTTCGGCGTGCCTTCGGGGAGTCGATTCGGCACTCAGCGGGGATGCTGAGTGCGTCCACGGTGCCGTTGGCGATTTTGTTGGCCGGGACCACGAAGCTCATCCCCGATGATGTGGCCAATGATGCTGCGCTGTGGTGCGGTGTCGTCATTCTGGCGTTCCTCGGTTACGTGGCATTCCTTCGCCGCGGGAGCGCCCCACTCGTCCGAATGGCGGGCGCGCTGACCACGGCTTCCTTCGGTGCCGTGTTCGTCGTCCTCAAGGCACTCGTTCATTGAGTCACGCGGGCCCAAATTCTCACCAGACTCGCGCACGCGTCGTGGAAGGATCGGATGCATGGCGACTCCTGTGAACACAGACAACTTCGCTCGCGCGGAGACCGACCGAATGTTCGCTGATCTGCAGCGAGAGGCCGGGGGCATCAACCTCTTCCTGCACAATCGTGCTCCGGCGGCGATCGACAACCAGACCGTGATCCGCCTCAACCGCGACACGCTGTACAGCTTCGCCGTCGTCGACCTCGCCGCGGGTGCGACGTTGACCATCCCGGAACACGGTGACCGTTACATGTCGGCCATGGTCGTCGATCAAGACCACTACGTCGACGTGATCATCCACGACGCGGGCGAGCATGAACTCGCACCGGAGCAGTTCGGAACACGGTACGTCGTGATTGCCGTCCGCACCCTCGTCGACCCCGGTGACCCTTCCGACCTCGCGGTCGTGACCGCACTTCAGGACCAGATCACTCTGCACAGCACCTCGGCGGAGCCGTTTCAGCTACCGGACTATGACGGCACATCGTTCGATGAGACGCGCAATGCGCTCCTGGCACTCGCCAGGAATATGAGTGGCTTCGACCGCATGTTCGGGTCGGCTCACGACGTCGAGCCCGTCAGGCACCTCATCGGAACAGCGGCCGGCTGGGGTGGCCTGCCGAGTGCCGAGGCGTCCTACATCGGCGTGGACCCCCGGCTGCCCGTGGGGCGGTACGAGCTCACGATCAGCGACGTCCCTGTCGACGGCTTCTGGTCGATCTCGGTCTACAACGCGGAGGGATTCTTCGAGCCCAACGATCGCGACGCGTACACGGTGAACAACATCACCGGCGTGAAGAACGCGGACGGCTCCACGACAGTGCGCTTCGGTGATTACCCGGCGGACGTGGCCAATGTCATCCCGATCACGGACGGATGGAACTACCTGGTCCGCCTCTACCGGCCCCGACCGGAGATCCTCGACGGCAGTTGGACCTTCCCGCGACTCGACGCCTGACGTCTCCGATAACTGAAGATGACGCGGGCACAGCCCGACGGTTTCGAGTTCGGCTAAACGTATTTCTACGCGGGCACGGGACTCCTTCCGAGTAACAGTGCCGTTCGCGTGCGCGGACAGCATCAACTCGAAGGAGAGCTCAGCTCATGTCCAGTATCGAAAGTCGCGGGCCCCGAGACGTCGAGGTCACCCAGATCGCCCGCTACCGGGCGTTCGAAGAGACTGCCGGCGGATTCGTCCTGCCGAGTCCCGGAAGCACCGACCGTCATTTCCAGTTTTCGCTGCCGGGAGCGGTCGCACGTCCCGCCGTGATCTACTACCGAACTCGCCACACCGGAAAGCCCGCGTTCTCGGTCCGGCTCAATGACGCCGTGCTCACGAAGTACACGTTCGTACAAGGCGACGAAGCCGAGCGCACCTGGCACGAGATCATTCCGGCGGTCACTCAAGGCGAGCCCACGCTGCGGCCGGACAACAACGAGCTCGTCTTCTTTGCCAGAGACGGCACCGTGATCTTCGGAGACGTCGTGATCTTGTACACCTCGAATCAGACCACTGTCCCTGTGCGGCACACGGTCGCCGCAGAGTGACATCTCGGCGAGGCACTCCGTCATCGGGAATCTCATGTCCGTGAACCGCGTCGGGCGACAGAAGTGGTCTCTCGACGCTGGCGCAGACGATCGCCATCCGAAGCCCGAGTGCGCCGTTCTGTTCTGCCAGGGCTGCGTCGACCTTCGACGTCGTCAGCAAGTTCGCTACTGCTAGCGCTCTAGTTACTTCTCTCCGGAAGTTGAGCGGCTTCTCCAGCGGCAGATCCAGCGCAGAGGCGATCTGCCGGTCGAGTGCGCGCGAGGCGCGGTCCGTCTCGATGATGCGCTGGACGTCAAAGCCCGCGCCTGTGTCGTCGGGCGACCCTGTGGGGCGATCGAGCGTGACTTCATTGCGGATCGAGATCAGCTGCTCATCGACGTTCTCTACCAGAGCAGCTGTCAGCGCGAAACGTCGACGAACCGACCGACTGACACGACCGGGAGCGTGATAAGACAGGTCATGCTCGATCTCCGCCCACGCGTGTTCGACGACGCTGCGGATCTGGATCTCGACCACCGCCGGCGACAGCGGTGGCTGACGGACGCTGGCTCTGAGCAGTTCCGGGAGGTCATCATTGCCCGCGGCCCACGGCATTGTCGCGACGAACTGGATCGACCGATACCCGAACTCGGTATCGTCGAGGGTTTCGGCCTTATTGACGTAGGTGCCTTCGTGCACGTTCAGTTTGCCGCGCAAAGCTCGTTCTACCCACGGTGCGTCGTCGCGAAAGTAAGTGATAATCCGCAAGCCGATGACATCTTCGATGATCAGAGCAGGTTCAGTCCTGAGCTTCTTGCGGAGCTTTCGCTCGAAGGAATCGCGGTCCTTTACACGCCAGGAGATCGCGTGCACGTGTATGCGCGGGTCTTCATTCAGCGCGTCAGTTATCCGCTGCTTGAGATCCTTGGCGTTGTTCTCGTAAGCATCACGTTGGCCGTCATAGACGTTGAGCTCCCAGGCGATGCGGTCTTCCTGTTGCGGGGTCAGCGACATGGTCGGCATCGTATCGGCCCGGGCGGGGTACTCGCGGCCGTCCCACCCGTGGGTCGACGCCCCGCATACGAGCGCCGCCTCCCCGCACGGGACATGCCTCTATCCGGCATCGCCCGGATGGGGATCCGCGACGAGCGCTAACACCCGCTTACGCGTGATGCTCGTTTAGGGATGAGGCATCGACCGGGGAGCTGCTTCAAGGGGTCACCATCTACGTCGGGACCGGCACACCGCTGCTGCCGGCACATTTTCGCCGGGGTTCGCATGCGCTACATGACTGCACCTGCGGTGCAGCGATGCTCAACTGGTCGACGACGCCGCGGACTGATGCGTGTCCCGTAGTCGCAAGCAGTTGACGGTAGATGCCCCGTCCCTGAGCGTCGCCGCTCAAGGACGGGGCATGCGATCCGTTCGTTCAGCTGCTGCGTCGGCGCGGGACTGAGCTCAACGCTCGTCGGCGCCACACAATCGTGAGCATCGCGAACACAAGCAGGGGCGCTGAGGCGATCAGCCCGGCGGCGCCCGAGTCGAAGCCCAGCCGGAACAATCCCCAGCCGCCGAGGAACGCGACGACCACAAGAGCGGCGAACCCTGCCCACCAGCGCCAATCAGCGAGTGGTTGCCGCACGTTCACCGTGTTCGTCATCTGCAGTAGCCTCCGGCGTAGGTCCCGTACCACTGGAAGGCTACTCCGAATCCGAGGGGGACGAACTGGATCCACCATTCAAGGCAGCGGCCGGCGTTGTAAGCATTCGACGCATTGAGCACCAGACCGACACCAGCGACGGCGCAGATGCCCGCACCGACCGCACCGCCGACGGGACCTGCGATTGCAACACCGGCTGCGGTGCATGCGGCGGTGAGAGCGGTTGCTCCGTAACCGAAGTCCTTGAGCGACTTGGTTTCACCGCGGGTCCAACGCACCCGGACCTGAAGGGGCGCGGTCACCACGGCCTGAGGATCGGCGACGACGGGATAGGCGACCTTTGAGTTGTGCTCGACGTGCTGGATCACGGCTCCGTCGACGACTTCGTAGTGGGTCGCGACCGGGTTCAGCTCGGCGTCAACCGCCCATGCCGGTTCGAGACGTCCAACTACCACGGATGCAACGCCGCTGCTCTCTCCATCGACGAACGCTTCCTCGCGCAGGAGGGCGACGGCGCCGTCCGGCTGAATTTCGGCCGTGGTTCCTTCGTTGAGGGCGTAAGAGAATTCGGTCGGCTGATCTGCGGAGCCAATGACGGTGGAGATGCGGAATCCGGTGTCGGTGTGACCGACGGAGATGTCCGGGGTGTTCCCGACTCCCTCGAAGACAGTGGTGCCGTCTTCCGCTGTCTCGGGTCCCAGCACGTCGAGGTCGGGAATTCCGAGCGTGATGGGAAGCTGGTCCTCCCGCTGGATGACCACATCTCCTCCAGCCTCTGTCGGGAGACTGACGTCGACATCAGCAATGGTGCTGGTCGGAGTTGCTGAGCTGGCGCCGACGGCACTGACGGCGTCAGCTACCTGAACTGCGACCGTATCGGTCCCATCTGGCTCAGCAGCGGTGGCGACCGAGGAGGTGCTCACGAGTATTGCGCCGACGGCGAGCATGGACGCCGCCACCAAACCCGCCGTTCGAGGCGACCTTCGCGTACGTCGTCGGTGCTGGGGGAGTACCTGCGATGTTGATGTGTCAGCCACTTCTTCTCCTTTTCGCTTCGGTAGCGCCCACTGCGCTGCCACAAATGCCGGCATTGCGATGCGGTGCATCGCAAGCCTTCGTAGGAGATATCGCGTGGGCGAGACATTCCTGTCAGCCCTGCGGCCGGAGATTCGGGCGCATACCCCTATTCAGTTGCCGCAACGGTGAAGTCCTTACGTCGGATCTTGCATCGGCGGCACCCCGCCCGTGCTCGGCTAGCATCCGAGGAGCGCCTCGACGCGTCAGACAGAGAATGCAACGCAATGGCCCCACTTCACTCCCGCAGGAGCACGCGTTGACCGCAGAGGCATTCGGACGAATGTTCACCGAGAACCACACGCGTGTGTTGCGGTACGTAGAGGGCTCTGTTTACGACCGCGACGAGGCAGAGGAAATCACCGCCGAAGTGTTCACCATCGCCTGGCAGAAATTCGACGACCGCCAACCGTTCGGTCTGCCATGGCTGATCCGAACGGCAATGCACAAGGTTCGAGATCATCAGCGCCGCCATTATCGGAAGGCCTCGATGCTCGACGCTCTCACTCGCCGAGCGGCGGAAGCACCGGCGGAACTGTCCCGACTGGACATCCTCGCTCTGCGGGATGCGCTGAGCAAACTATCGGGCACCGATGCGGAAATCGTCCGGCTCACCTATTGGGATGGCCTCAGCGCTGGTGAGGTCTCAACGGTCCTTCGGGTCCGGCAAGGCACTGTGTGGACTCGCCTGAGCCGCGCGAGGGCACTCCTGAAGAGTCAGCTCAGCGAGAGTGAGGTGACCTCCGTTGAATGAAGACCGCCTAGACCGACTCTTGCGCGCCGCGAACCCAGCAACCACACTTATGCAAGCCCCACCGGATCTCGCGCTGCTCAACCGCATCGTTTCGAGCGACTCCCGACTGCCTGCGCGGCGGCCGACGTTCGCTCTTGCACTTGCCCCGATCGCGGCGGTCCTTATCGCCGCGCTGGTGGTCGTCGTCGCGAACCCGTTCGGGCAGTCCGCAGCAGCGTACGGACCGCAGCCATTGCGGTGGACCTCCACGCAACAGTCGCTCTCCGAGGTGGCCCAGATGATTCACGCTCGGCTCGGTCGCTCTGCGGGCGTCGCCTCCGCCGTCCGCGCTTCGACGGCAACTTCGTGGACCCTTTCCGTGAGCGAGGCAGGCGAGCCCGACGAAGTCACGAGCATTTCGCCACTCGTGACCGAACTCGTCTGGAGTGAGGACCTCTCCGGACGTCGCACTGTGACTGCCGGCCGCTCGTACCCCGTCAACGAGAGCGGCGTCGCACGTGACGCGGCTCCCGAGGGCACTGTGATCGACACCATGGTCTTCGGACAGGGAGAGTATCCGTCGGTGGTGCCCCACGGCGGATCCCTAGATGCCGAACGGACTCGCGATCTGCTGGCGATGTACGCGCCCCCCGATGGTGACGCCCGAGCGGCAGACGCCATGGTTGGCATCGCGGACGTCTTCAGCGAGTGGACACTCACCAACGCCCAACACGGGTACCTGGTCGATGCATTGATCCAATATCGCGGGCTTGAGGTTCTCGGAACTACGCAGGACCGCCTAGAGCGAGACGTTATCGGGCTGCGCTCGGAGTCGGGACTTCGGCCGGGCGAGGCGACAACGCTCCTTATCTCGGTGCGTACGGGGCGCATCGTTGGTATGGAGACCACGGTCACTGGCGTGGGTGCCAGTGTTCAGGTGCCGATCGGCACCGTCATCAACTACTCCCTTTGGATGGACACGGAATGAGATGACTACTTCTTACCCTTAGCCTTGTTGCTTCACTTGCCTTCAGTGGCGCGTCAACCGCTTCGGCAGAGACCGTTGGGGACGTGCACCCCGATATCGCATTCGCGCTGCACGCGGAGCCTGGAGGAGTTGTCGTCGACTACTACACGGCCGAATGGCCCGCTCTTGACATGCGCCTCGAGGTCACGGCTCGCACCTCCGCCCGGTCGGTGGGGTCGTGCGGGACGAGCGCGATCTGCGCCTACTCGCTCGGGAGCCAAGCCGGTACGAAGCTTTCGTGGACGAGCTGCGGATCCAAGTCCACCGCGGCGTTGGCGACGGTGGGGTCGATAGCGAACGCAAGAACAAGTGGCACCTTGCGGGCTCTCGTTGGTGGCGTCGCGAAGGCCAGTGCTGGCGCCGGCGCATACGCGAATGTGCCGGTCGTCGATCGCGCACTCGTCTCAGTCGTCTCTTGCTGAGGATGCCAGCGCGGCGTCACATTGGGCTTCTCCAGGTGAACCTGCCGTAGCGGATTGCACCGCACTCAGCCCATGTCAGGGCGCCCCGCCATAAGTAGTTCCAGGGCGGGACGAGGCGTGCGGGCTCACCCACCGCGTCCGAGACCGTCGAAGGTCGCACCGTCTCAACTGACAACGCGCGCGAAGGCCCCCTCACCGATCACCGCTCGTTTAGGGATCGTTTACGGCCGGCCTTTAGGTCTCAGCGATCGATCCACTTCTGCATGCTCTCGGGGTACCGCGCGAGCGAGGTGTCGACGAGGCTCGATGCGGTCGTCAGGTGCGCGAGTTCGTCCTCGTCGAGGACGACGGTGGAATGCTCAGCGGTGACAGGTGCGATATGCGAAGTTTGTGGCTGCGAGCACCGAGGCTCCGCTCGTACGAATATCGGTCCACTACCGTGCGCCGCTGCGGCGCTGGCCGATGCCGTATCCGGCCACCAAGCTGAGACCCACGATGCCGACAATGCTGATGGCGGCTGCCGTCGCCATCAGCGGCGTGAGCACGACGAGCGCGCCCGGGAAATATGTTTCGGCGGCGAGTGGTTGGTATGCGAACCAGCCGAAGGAAGCCGTCGCCGTCGGGGCCGTGGCGATGAACATGATTACGCCCCCGAGCGTAAGTACGCCAAAGCTGATCGCTGCGATGGCTGCTCTGGATGACAGTCGGTGCATGACCGAACGATACCGTTCGCTCAACGGTCGCCGAGCGCACGTGATCAGCCACCGATAGGGTCAGGTCATGCAGGAGTTCGCGACGCTTTCGTCTATGGTTTCCGCGATGTGGCTCACAGTGGCGATCCTTGCCGCTGGATATGCACGCACGCGCAATCGCTCTGCTTGGGCGTGGTTCCTGTTGACAGCGATCCTCGGTCCGATCGCTGCATTTTTGCTCGTTGTTTGGCCGCCATTGCCTGTCGAGCAGTCAACGATCTCGACGACCTCCTGATTGGTCGCCCGGCGCCGGTAGCGCTCATCGCGGGTGGGTCCCGCACCGCACGTCGTCATCGCGCCCCGTCTGCCCTAGCGAGTGACGTCCGACCCTCCCGGTGCCTTGCTGACCATGACAATCTCGCTCAACGCCGCAGGCTTGCTCGCTCAAGTGCTGCCGATCGGGCTGCTCGTCGTCGTGGTTGAGCTGCGAGCAATCCGATCAGTCGCTGATCGCATGCGGGGTCAGCGTCGCGTGCGCGTGCGGCAATTCGGGCGCGCATTTCCGTTCGTGCTCTCGGCTGCCGTTTTCGCGGCCATTTGGGCGGTTGCGATATGCACGACGGCCGTGGTCACTGACGAGCCGATCTCGGGTTGGGTGAGCTGGGCAGTGATCGTCGCGTGTTACATGCTCTATGGCTTCGCCGGGGCAGTGATCGTCATCCTGGCCTTCATCACCGGACATCACACACTCGGGCGGAATCTGTCGGAGTCATAACGCCATCGCGGCCTGCAGTCGGTGGCCGCTGATCGCCCTCGCCGGGCTGGCTCTCCACATGATCCCGTCCAGGTGTCGCAGCAGTGCAAATATCATCCGAGACCGGCCGCAGACTTGTCGTCTTCGGAGCGGTCAGGCGGCCAATGTCCGAGACCGCTGACGTCGATGACCCTGCGTCCTCCGGGCGCGCTAGCGTCGAAGCCATGCGCACTGTCTCGAAGCTCACGGCACTTGCATTCGCTATCGCCGTCGGGTTCAGCCTCGTTGCCTGCACAGCCATGAGCGAGGAGGACCCGACGTCCGCCTCGTCACCTGCATCGTCGGCAACCCCGACCCCGCCCGCCTCTGATGTGCCTGTGACGGACACCGGTGCGACCGATCCCGCGTACGAAGCGGCTGTCGCGGCATACCCCCGTGGCTTGCCCGATGGTTACGAGTTCCCGTCCGGCCTCATCGGCGCGGATGCGGCGGACAAATGGTGGTGGTGCTCGCAGATCGACGCGGCCTGGGAGGCGTACTTCACCCGTCAGGATGAGGCGACTGCGGTCGACCACCTTCACACGGCCGCGGAGATCGACCCCGGCTCATACGGGCGGTTTGACCAGCCCGCGGACTCTCTCCCTCGCAACCGCAAGATCGACCGCGACGTGCGATACATCGACGGGGGCGTCGACTCCCAGTATGTCGAGTACACCGCGCAGGGCTGCTGGGATTGGGCAAAGTCGGTCGGCGCTGGGTTCCCTCCGCTGCCCTGAGCCTCCGCTAGCGTGTCACCCCGCGACGCCCAGTCCTCGGCCCTGCGGGAGGCTGTGGCCGATGAACGCTCAGATCGATAACGGTCGCTCAGTGAACGCTTTACTCGACCGTTCGGCGTGACTACAGGTGTGAGAGGCGCTGGGCATCCAGACCGGGTCGATCCGCGACGCTCCGCGATGCCGGGCGAGTGTGGACAAGCAGGCAGACGGCCCAGACCGAAAGCGGACCGAGGATCAGCACCGGAGCGAGCCCGACCGACCGGTAGAAGTCCCAGACATCGGGATCGCCCTGGATGCCGACGAACGCGAGATACGGCAATGCGACGACGAGCAGCACGACCGCGGCGATCCAAGCCTGGGTGCGCCGGGACCTGATGAGACCGGGCGCCCTCCACACGGTGACGATGGCGACGAGATCGACAAGCACGCAGATTCCAAAAGCGATCGCCGGGAGCAGGTCAGCCATAGAGCGATCCTCACACAAGTCCTGGGAGACACTACACACCCATTCCACACCTGCTGAGCGGCAAGGGCCGGCCGCAAGGCGGTCCCCACCCGAACACACCAGCGTCCGCTGCTTTGTACCTATTTTCGGCCGACCCAGACGTTCTCGGAAATCATTTCGCGATCTTCCCCGCCTCGATAGTTGATCTCGGCCTGAACATGAGCGGTGTTGCTGAT